>CETM01115616.1_pt1 | contig 13613 bp, 10 predicted proteins | sample 361451 | NCBI WGS metagenome assembly CETM01 (sample SAMEA2622690, study PRJEB7988) | marine metagenome | isolation source: saline water (ENVO:00002010), including
TGGGGAAAGTCAGCATTTGAGACGAGTACAACAGTAGCCATACTTCCGGCTTGGTATGCATATCTGTTTCTGGAGGCGAATGGACTTACTACTACGATAGGCAATATCGACATGACTGGAGATGCAGTTTGGGCCTATGCCGTAGCAGCTGCCACACTCTTTGTTGCAATACTGGCCCCAGCATTTGGAGTAATGGCCGACAAAAAGCCAATCAAAATGACTTGGCTCAAGAATCTTACTTATCTTGGAGCCGGCTCAACTTTCCTAATCGGATTTGACTTTCTGTATGCTGGATCCGAATGGATTTGGATGATGGTTTTCTTCCTTCTAGCAAATATAGGCTTGAACGGTGCAGGAGTATTCTACAACGCCTTATTGCCTCATATGGGTACAGATGAAGAGATGGATGATATTTCCAACAGAGCTTTCGCGTATGGTTACCTTGGAGGAGGAATCCTTCTACTGGTGCATTTTATTCTAGTACTAGGTATAGGTGGAGACTTCGTTATCCGTCTCTGCCTCGCATCAGCAGGAATTTGGTGGTATGGTTTTGCACTTCTAACTTTCAAGTATGTACCGGAGCCCCCAATGGAGGGAGAAGAGGAATCCATTGCACTAGGGTCTGCTTATCGGCAAGTCGTTCAAACCTTGAAGGAAGTAAGCAAGTTCCGAACACTATTCATTTACATGCTGGCATACTTCTTCTTCATTGACGGCATCAACACTGTAACTGCTTTGGGAGGAGTGTTTGGCTCGACTGTTCTAGGTGTGACGACTACCGAACTAATGATTACAATCCTGGCAATTCAATTCGTTGCTTGGCCAAGTGCACTAGGGTTCACAAAATTGGCAAATAATTGGGGGACAAAAAAGGCGCTAAGCGCTTCTCTAGTTGGATGGGTGGTTCTTTGCTTCGCAGCATGTGCTTTCGCCCCCCTATCATTAGATTCTCACGACCAATATGATGTTCTCTTTGAGTGGGATTCTGACGGCGATGGTATTGCCGACTCATATGATGACGATATCGATGGAGATTGGTATACAAATCAGGAAGAAATTGATGCAGGAACCGATCCCAATGACTACATGAGTAGCCCATCGGAAAAATCTCAGAGATGGCTCCAAGAGAGGCTCAGTACTGCCGGCGGATATGTCTCTTACATGAATTACAACTTCGACTCTAGCATAGCGCAGAAGACGGACTTTTCTGATGATGAGTTTAACGAGCAAGAGTGGGCGAACATGTATTCTAGTATTCTTCCCGTCCAAATCGGAGATAGTAGTGGCATCTATGATTGGAAATGGGGTAGTTCTGCTGACGACCCCTACATGGTAGAAGTTGGTAATCAGACACTAGTCCAAGAATTCTTATCTTCAATGCAAGAATCGAGATTCAGTGCGAGTGTTTCGGGAGGTCCATTAGACTCATCCACATCCCTAGGTGTTAATCACCCTACTAGTCTAGGGGACGGCCCTATCGACACAATTCCAAAAACTGTCAGAGATATCGTCTGGGAGCCCTTGGGGCTCACCGTCGGTTTACAATTCCTAATTCTAGGCTGTGGAATGGGCACTCTACTTGGGGGCTCTCAGGGGCTCGCTAGGAGTATGTTCGGCCAGATGGTGCCAGAAACTAGAAGCGCCGAATTCTTCGGATTCTTCGGATTCTTCGGAAAAGTCGCTGCATTCATAGGGCCACTAATTTATGCCACTCTGACTGTAATGTTTGACAGCAGAGTTGGAGTTTTCAGCATCTCTCTCCTGATTCTAATCGGTGCATATATGATGCGTATGGTAGATGTTGATGACGGCAGAGCCGCTGCCAGAGCCGAGGATGCAAGGAACCGGGGCATCAGTCTCGATTAGAAAGTCTGTCAATCACTAGTGCTACCTCTAGCAACACTAGAACCGGCCCTCCGACCAAGAAAAGTGAGAGAGGATCCGGAGGCGAGAGAAGAGCGCCAAATGCAAGTGCTGCAAACCACAAAATCTCACGATTCTCGGTAATGCTGCTCCGCTCTACCAAGTCGTACCGCAGCATTAGTAGAACAGCCAGTGGTATTTGGAATCCGACTACTGAGGCGAAGAACAAGCCGATGATGAAACCAATCCATGATTTCAACTGCCAAGTGGATTCCAATCCAGATGACGAAGCATCTTCGGATAGGTATTCGAGCAACATTGGAATTAGAATGCCGTCTGAGTAAGCAGCCCCTGCAGCAGCAAGTAAAGCAACTCCGAGAAATACGAACAGAAGTCCCCCAAGTCCGCCGCCGGTTGGGACAAACTTCCTTCTATATGCTTCAGACAGAATCTTACGACCATTCCAACCGAAATCCATCAGAATGAATAGAACTACACAAGCTAAGCCAATGTTTGCTGCGATCCTCAATCTGAGTAGTACAGCCTCCATAGGCTGCAGTATGATGATTTGGACACCATCTGGTAGGTAACCGTCATTTCCCATTAACCATTGTATTATTTCTGCCGCAGCAGGATATCCGACTACAAATCCAACTAGAAAAGTCAAACCTAGCAACAAGAGCCTTCTCTTCATGTGCTCTATTAGTCCCCTCAAGGCCGCACGAGGAAGGACATCCCCTGTCGCTTGACTCATGCTTCGTGTAGGCATATCATTCGTGAATACATCGCTAAGTGTAATTACTTCCGGACGATGATAGTGAGTAGGTCTCCATCCTTCAAAAGATGATCTAGACCTACACGCTGCCAATCGAACTTGGCACTAGGACCTTTTACTCTAGCATAGCGGAATTTACGCACAAAGTCGCGATGCAACTTGGCGCAGACATCTCGCACTGTCGAAGTATCTTTGACAATCAGAGGCTCGACTAAATCTGCTTCTTGTCCCTGGGGTTTGAGGTAAATCGACATGAAATTTAGATGGTCGAAGATGAAGTCCTTCATTGCCTCTATTCCTTCGCCAGTTTTAGCTGATACTTCGAGCACCGGCCAATCCTCTGGGAGCATATCTCTAGCTCTCTTGATATCCTTTGGAGTAGCTAGGTCAATCTTGTTGAGGACCACTACGGCGCGACTGTATACTCTACTACCAGCGAGCGTATCCACAATGTGGTCGTCCGTGACATTTGTGCGTAGTGTCACTGTAGCAGAGACGATACCGAAACTGCGTACAATTCCCTGTATTTCTTCCTCAGTCAGATTCGTTTGCTCGACTGTCGAACGAACGACAATTCCACCTCTCCTAGTCCGAGTAATGAACACTTGAGGAGGCTGCTGATTCAGCCTCATTCCCGACTTCCAAAGCTCCCTGTCTAAGATATCAAAGTGCGACTTTTGGAATGGGTCGACCACATATAGGACCATGTCGGAACCACGAATGACATTCAGAATCTCTCTCCCTCTGCCTTTACCATCAGCTGCGCCTTTAATTAGACCCGGTAAATCGAGAATCTGAATCTTAGCACCTCGATGTTCCATTAGTCCGGGGATACAGGTCAAAGTAGTGAACGCAAACTCTCCAACCTCAGAATCGGCTCCCGTCAATTGAGAAATTAGGCTAGACTTACCAACACTGGGGAAGCCGACCAGAGCAACTGAAGCATCACCCGATTTCTTGACTTCGAAACCCGGGCCACCACCACTAGATTTAGCATGAGCTTGTGCCTTTTCCTTTCGAGCCTTCAGAGCGGCAATTTTTGCCTTAAGCTTACCAACATGGCCCTGAGTTGCCTTGTTGTACTTGGTCTTGCCAATCTCGTCCTCGAGAGACTGGATTTGTTCCTCTATAGTGGCCAAGACTTCCCCTCCTGCTCTCCAGCAAATCGGACGCCCGGCCCCGGGTTATTGAATCCGGTGGCATCTCGCCACCCGGTAAAGCCGAGCGAGGGTTCTTTGCATACCGCCCGTTGGTTAGTATGAGGAGAGCCCATGCCCGACGCAATCCTACAATTGGTCGATAGGGAGGCCTTCCGAAATCTCCATTCCATGCCACTAGGCGACTTACTCGCTGGCATGAACTCACAATCACTGAGAAAACTCCGTCCCACTGCTGACCCACGCTTCCATCGCCCATTCGATGTAGACTTGGAGGGCGATATACTCGAGTGGTTTGATGCCCATCAAGAGGCTAATCAATCTGAAACCCTAATCAATCAGAATTTGGATGAAGAATCAGTTGGAGAATTGGCTTTGAATTTGGCTCATTGGTGTACTTTAGGAGAATGGCGCTGCTGGGAAGCCAGAATATTCCTCTATGTCGAACCGCAACTTGATCGAGATATCTCTGCTGCAGAATTCCTCAGTTACAGTATGTGGTCAGAGTTATCCAAATCTCTCGCTTCATCGGATAGAGTATCGTACTCGGAGTCGGTGGTCCTAGATTGGATGAGCCGTAGACAGGATTTAGGGGAGACCATGGAACCCTCTGAGGATCCGAGAATTCTACCTACTATGGAAGCCCATAGGTCTTCTAGTGATGCTCTGTTCACATTTCTAAAAAGACAAAGAGAAGAGGGGTATTCAATGCTAATTGGAAGAGAATATCTCGAGCCAACAACTTGGACTCTTGACTCTATTTCTATGATTGATTCGATGGAGGACGGGACTTGAGTGAATTACCGATGACACCCAATCCTCCTGAGAAAACCCCTTCTCCAGGAGTAGTTGTACTTGGGCGCTTCCAGCCATTTCATCTCGGCCATGCATCGCTTCTGAATGCCGCGAACAAATGGAGATGCGAAATTGCACCCGATCTAACCCTAATCATCGCAATAGGATCTTCTAACAGGGACGAATCATTGAAGAATCCGTGGAGCGCGGAAGAACGGTCTGCAATGATTGAGGCTTGGTTATCTGAAATGGATATACACAATGTAGATATTGTCTCTATTCCTGATATAGATGATCCTCCAAATTGGGTAAATCATGCAGCGAAGTATCATGGCTCAGCAGGCGTTTTTTTCACAAGTGACTCCTCATCTGCAGATCTCTACGAGGATGCCGGATGGGAAGTCCAGAAAACGTCCCTAGAGAACCGAGAGAGTTTCGAAGGATGGAGGGTAAGAGAGACTGCTAGGATGCTATCTACCATTGGTGATGAGGAAGCAGTAAGGGAGATTTTGTCCCAGACGATCCCCTCAGTTGTTGTGGAATATCTAGTCCGGAATGACGCACTACGACGCCTCGCCTTCCTACGCGAGGGCGGCGAACCAGTCGGCTAATCACCAACTACCTTCGAAAGTGCATGAACCATCGCATGTATCGCTGATAAGTCCAGAATCGAGGTATTCAAAGGCCATATTGTATGCTTCCGGTAGTCCTCCTAAGGCACCGTGAGCCTGACCGTGATAATCCATCGATCCAGCTAGATTGCCTTCTGGAACTGCGGGAAATCCTCCATCGAAGTAAACTACTCCAGAGCCACTAAATGGGCCAGAATCCAATTCTATACCCCATGGGTGCCACGCAGAGGATTCCAAGTTACTCAGACCTGCAGTCCTGACAGCCCTATCACAACTCAATGTAGATACTTGGAAATCATTCATCGAAGTCAAGTATAGCATCTCAAATGGATGGACCATCCCCTCTAGTCCCTCACTATGGAAAGGAAGGAATGTCTCAGCATCTGTAGAATCCCACAATGACTGCATTGCTGCAATCATGATTCCTCTGTCGTTTCGGGACGGGTATGCAATGACCTCTGAAAACAGAACATCGAAGTTGGTGTAATGTGTAGATCTCTCAATTTGGTGAGTGAAGGACGACCCACCTACCCAAAGCACTCCACGATCTACCTCCGGTACCATTGCCATCAGAGCGGGCCCTCGTAGGCCCCCAAATGAAACACCGTAGTAGTCTATATCAGAAACATCGACAAGATTCACATCTTCATATTGGAACTCTGGAATGTCCGAACAAACACCAGAGAATGTCCTAATCATGGCTAGATTGTTGATTATTGACTGCATATGCCTCTCCTGTTGGTGTTGGAAGTACTCTACATTAATCAGAGAATAAGTCAAGGCATCGTAGTCATTGTCATGACTCCAGCCCTTCCAGTCGGTGCCAATCATTACTCTCCCTGTCATATTCGCTTGATACGAAGAACCTGCTACCATACCATCTCCACTGCCCATGAATCCATGTCCTAGAACAGTCATCATCCCAGATCTTTCTTCATCGGCAAGAATTTGAGGTATCAGAATTGTCGCTACAACCTCTCTGAATTCGATAAATTCAGGAGTCCCTGAAGAATCTCTACGCATAGACGAGGGAGGGAAGTCTGATTCCATATACTGAGGTGTTGTCACTGTTGCTCTAATCAGTCTGTATGTGGTATTATCGTCGCCGTAATTGTCTACGACCTCGGTAATATTGCATCCAACTCCATCATCTCCCAAACGCTGTTCTGCATCATCGCGCATTGCAATCATGTCTTGCAGGATTGAAGCAGTCGAAGCAGTATGGAAGAACCAAGCCGCCTGCAAATCTGACCTCTCCAAGCCAGCATCTCCTAGGGTTTCAAACAGAGACTCATACTGACTTCTCTGATTCTCAATCTGTTCGGAGTCAGTACTCAATCCGTCCCTAAGTGCAACGAAGGCTCGAGATCCTTCTATCGTATTGCCATCGGCATCAACGAGGTTTCGGTATGCAACACCATAGGATGTATCGTGACTCAGTCCGCCTAATGTTCGGACATAAACGAATGTAGGCTCGTCATCCTGACTCCTCTGATCAAGCTCGACCCAGTGGGCCAACTTTTCTCCAGTTTCCAGATTTATCAATACAGTCTCATGATTTTCCCCCAAGGAATCTCCGATATTGTTGTGGCCAGCCAGGCCAGAAATGTCAGGAACGACATCAAATGTAGTGAAGATTTGAGTCGATGGGCTGTAACCATCTAATCGGTTGAGCATATGGAAAGCACCCGATTCAACTGATCCAGAATCAGGAATCGCCTCTCCAGAAATCTCCAATCTGTATCCCGTGGATGTTGTGTTATCATACATCAGGAATGCAGGGGTCGGGAAGGGGAGCATGCAGTGATGAGGATTTACATCGTCGCAGAACTCAGATTTTGAATCCAAGTTTACATCAGGACCTTCGGGTTCAGGCTCTGCATAAACGCAGGATCTGTCGGATACTGTGGCGTCGGGGTTGTAGTTCTCTGCGGTCTCGTCCATACATCCCGGGATATCTTCGCTGATGGGCTCCTCGATTTCGGAATCGCCGGCACAACCAGAAAGAAGCATGCATGTTACTAGCAATATAGCGATTCTTGACTTCGCTCTCTCATTCATGCCTCGCCTCAGGCCAGCATGGGTTATCAATTTCCCGTCAAGAAGTTAGGATTCTGTGAAAGTGATGTACACCGGTTTCCCTAGTTGGGGAATAGCGACCCCTGTCGTAAGCCCCAGATCTCACTCCCCTGTGTGTAGACTCGACTATTTCTTGATCTTCAGCCTCAACTTTGTCGAGATTGCCACCAGCTCCTTCTCCCAGTTTTGAACGATCCCAAATGAAGCCGTGGTAGACTATCCTAGTACGGTCTACTGAGAGGGGAGTGACAATGTTTACCGATAGCCCCCAGGGGTAGAAGTTCAGCATCAATCCAGGATATAACCAGTAGTAGTATGCTGCAATTGATTGACCGTAGTCCGGAGAAGATTCAGGCAAATCAAAACATGACTCATCGCCACGGGCGATGCCAACTTGTAACACACCGCCTTCGAATAATTCAGTTCTGTAAGATTCGTAATCGAGTTCACCGTGCAAATCTCCGTGAACATATGGAATGTGAAAACCCTCTAGGTAGTTATCCACATAAAGCGCCCAGTTAGCATCAATATCATACGAACGATGGCGAGATAAATCGTGCTCGAAAGACTCTATTGGCATCCAGCCTATCCTTGATTCCAACTCCTCAAGGCTATCATTGAACCGAACCGGATTTTTTCCTGTGAAAAGCAAACCTTTCCATCTCTTAAGGTCAAAAGATTTCAAATCATCAGTAGGACTTGGAAATCCCTCGACACTCTCGAACTCGGGCATGTTCCGGAAGCAACCATCGAGACCAAAGGTACGGCCGTGATATCTGCATTTCAGAGTTGAAGCCTTGCACGCCTCAGTCGCGACTAACATCCCCCGGTGTGTACATACATTTGACAAACATCTGATTGCATCATCCCGAGTAAGTAGCATCGACTCACCGATTAGAGACTCCATATGCTCTATTGGTAGAACATTGTATTCCATCAATTGACTCTCGTGTGCGGCGAAATGCCAACATTCACGGAAACCTGAGATTATGTCAGCGAATACTAACTCATCAGTGTAGAATCGTGAAGGCAGAGTATGTGCCTTACATATATCGGGGTCAATCAAATCGCTCGACATCACTGATCCTCGGCCACAATCACTCTAGCAGCACGCAGGATACGGTCATGGTACATGTAACCAACTTCGACTATTTCGATTACAGAACCGGGATCACTCCCTTCTGCAACGGGTACTGTAGCAATTGCTTCCATAGTCGTAGGATCGAAATCTGTACCGACTTCAATTTTGATAACCCCTTCTGTTTCCATCGCAGCCCTTGCTCCTTCAAGAGTCAGCCTAACGCCCTCACTTAGGGACCCAAACTCTTCGTCATCTACAGCTTCTAGGGCCTTCTCGAGACTATCAAGTAGAGGCAACATCTTCAGCGCGAGTGACATGCCTCCATACCTAATCGCGTCAGAACGGTCTCGAGCAGCGCGCTGTCTAACATTAACCATCTCGGCAGCAGAGTACTGCAACTCTTTCTCAAGCTCCCCAACTCTAGCCTCCAGGGTCTCAATGGAATCTTCATCTTCCTCGAAAACCTCGGACTCGGACTCTTCAATTGGCTCCTCGGTCACACCACCACGTCCTATTCGACATTCAATAATCCAATGGTTCACTTAATCGGAGTAGAAGTATTCTCCAGATGCTTTTTGTTCACGGTCCTTTCTGCTTGAAGGCTTGTTTATCCGTGGACGATGTGACTCAATGTCTCTGCGGAAGGTGACTTCTGCATCAGATAGGAAAAGATTCATGCCCTTACGAAGTGAAAGAGGACCAACAGCTTGTCCATGATTGCCACCTTCTCCTTGGAACACTAATATTGAATCACTCACAATATCTAGGAAGTAAGTATCATGATCAATCACCATAGCTGCTTTCTCATTACTTTCCATTGTTCTTCTGATTGCCTTGGCAGCTTCCATTCTAGCATTCGAATCTAGATGAGCACTAGGCTCGTCGAACAAATACAGGTCAGCTTCCTTTCCTAGGCAAATAGCAATACTAACGGCTTGAAGCTCTCCTCCTGAAAGTTTAGCGGCCTGCAAATCTAGCATCTTATCAACTTGTAGAGTTCGTATAACCTGAGTGTTAAATTCACCACTTCTCCATTTACCAGCAAGTTCTGAATCAAGCCATTCTTGCACTGTTCCATTGAAGTTGGAACGAACATGTTGGGCCTTGTAAGATACCTTAGCATCCATAGTACACCATCCTTCATCAGGATCCATCTCGCCTGCAATAATCTTCACCAAAGTGGTCTTTCCAGTAGCGTTTGGACCCACAACTCCGACCACTTCTGCGGACCTAACCTGTCCCTCTCCAGTTCTAAGACTGAAATCTCCCAATGTTTTCTCGATATCTCCCCACTTTAGTATGGGAGTACCAAACTCTTCTCCACGGGTTCTGCCTCTCAAGAATTGTATCGGCTTGCTTCTGATTCTGATATTTTCCTCTGTTAGAAAACCATCTAGATATGCATTTATTGCAGTTCTAGTCGGTCTTGGTGGAGTGAAGATTCCGTAAGCCGATCTTTCCCCATAGATTATGTGAACCAAATCACAAAGAACATCAAGTATGGCCAAGTCATGCTCAACTACTAGCACCCTCTTGCCCCTGTCGACAAGGTCTCTAACAACTCCAACCATCCTCATCCGTTCATAGATGTCCAAGTATGAAGACGGCTCATCGAAGAAGTAGACATCGGCTTCCTTGAGGAGTGTAGCACAGATTGCCACTCTCTGCAACTCACCTCCCGATAGATCGCCCAACTTCCTTTCAAGAATGTGAGAAATCTCCATTATTTCCGAGTATTTCTCAATTTCTTTACGATCATCGACACGTTCCAGTAGTTCCTTAACTTCTCCATCAAATATTTTGGGAAGTTTGTCTATGTATTGAGGCTTCACTGCAATACTCACTTCCCCAGCAGAGACAAGTCCTAGGTAGTCTCGCAATTCTCCCCTAGGAAATGTGGAGATTACTTCCTGCCAGTCTGGCGATTCATTATCCCAGTCTCCTAGATTTGGCGTAAATGTCCCCGAAAGGAGGTTAATCGCCGTTGACTTACCTATTCCATTCGGACCAAGAATTCCAACTATCTGTTCTTCACGAGGCGATGGCAATCTGAATAGCCTAAACGAATTCTCTCCGTATGAATGCGTGAGGTCCGTATCCAACTCCTCTGGAAGATTGATTATCTTCACTGCCTCATCCGGGCAGTGTTTTGCTCTTGTAAAGCAAACAGGGCAAGCAGTCTCTAGGATCCTGCATTTTGTACCCTCGACCTGAATACATTCTCTATCGCACATAGCTGAGTACTTTTTCAGATAAGCGAACGCATTGCTATTGGGTTTGCATCTTTCCTCAAGAAGAACTGCAACCCTCATGTTGTTTACCTCATGTTGAATTACTCAATACTTCTTCCATTGGCTAGCCTTCGGCAGCCGCTTCTGCTCAGAGTGCAAGGAAGCGGTAGCGAACATATACATACGCAGCAAAGAACATCTTTTCAGCCTTAGAAAGTTGAACTCTCTCTGTGAAAACATCGCCGTCTAGTTTCTCGATCTTCTTGAGAATAGACTGGTAGAAGGTTGCCATTGCTGCAGGAGAGTATCTAGACTTACGGTCTAGAAGAGGGAGTAACTTGAACGCCTTCTCTCTGTACTGATTACACTTTCCGATATACTCCTCAACAAACGGCTTCCATCCCGGATGGTCGAGCAGCGCTTCACCACTCTTCACATCACCCTCGGAGATTCCATACTTAGCGAGGTCATCTAGTGGTAGGTAGATTCTGTCCCTTTCCGCATCTTCGGCAACATCTCTCAGAATGTTAGTGAGTTGCATGAAAACGCCCCATGATTCGGCGTACTCTCTTGCACGATGGTCATCATAGCCATATATCTCGATACACACAAGTCCCACAGTAGATGCAACACGGTAACAGTATGAGTACAGGTCTTCGAATGTCTGGTATCTGTTGCGGTGAAAGTCATCTTCCATGCCACTAATCATATCATCAAGGAACTGACGAGGGATAGAATACTTCTCGACGGTATCTTTCATTGCCATGAATATTGGATCGGTAGAGGTGACATCATCATAGGCACTGGATAATTTCTTTCTGTAGTAGAACAATTGCGACATTTTGTCATTGTATGTCGAGCGCTCAACAACTGGTTGACCCGGACTCAATGACTCAATCTTCTGACGATAATTTACGGCCTCTGGCTCATCGGATGAGCCGCCTGGAAAACTATCTTCATAGTCCCCATCAGCGATATCGTCAGCTCTTCTACAGAATGCGTAATAGGCCATAATCGACCTTCTCTCATGGTCTGGCAGATACTTGAATGAGTGGTAGAAGTTTCCTGCCTCTCTCCTAGTCAACTCCTCACAATAATCGTAAGCCGTGTCAATCATCTGGCGAGGGACTTCTGGTTCCGTCCAAATAGCTGCGTCGATATGTCTGAATGGATTCACTAACTCTCCTCTAGAGCCTATAACTCCCATGAATAGGGCCCCTTCCCTGACGGCCTCTAGGGCGGTAATACTGATTGCACGAACCGCTTCTTTGGTGATGGTGACTGCCGACCTTACTCTCTCCAGTCCCTTTGCAGGGGCATCGTCATGGTCGTACATGGATATGCTACGCTCATCATACTCTGGCCCTCCCAGAGTCGATTCGGAATGCTGCTGCCGTGGCATACTGCTCAGCCCCTAGCGACCAGAGCCTACCTTTGAAACTCACCCACGGGCGCGCGAAACATGCATCAAGACCCCAATAAGCCCGCAGTACTTCGATAATCAACTACGACCCATGATTCTAGCTTTACCTAGCAACTTCGAACTTGAGCCCGGCAATGGGACTGCCAAGGCGACCCTCTTTACGACATCCTTGATTTCTTCTCTAGAGATCTTGATTCTATGGCCTGGGTCGAGAACATTTCCTTCTCTCAGTCGATTTAGAGTACGATATGCAATTAGGACAGGAAGCATGCACGCGCCACGCAGTCTGAACTGTGAGTGAGGCAACATCTCGATGTAATCTATGGCAGACTCTAGGTGCTCCGCAGTCAAGTCGAGATATCGTGAGTATAGTGGCCTGAAACTCCCAATATTTGTAGGGTCAAGGAGGTCTTCTGGAACCAAATCGAACTCTGATAGAGATGGAGACGGGATATAGCAACGGCCCATTGCTAAATCTTCAGGAATATCTCGCAAGATATTGATCATCTGTAGAGCCTTTCCAAATCGCACGGCTAGCTCGTACAACTTACTCTCATCTTCCTCACTGAGCTTGAATAAGTGTCCCAAAGAAATACTAGTCCAAAACTCTCCTACACTCCCGGCCACTCGGTACGCATAGTCATCCAATTCGGAGTCGTCTTGAAGCGAGACCATGTTGTCAGGACTAGCATGAGCAAATCTCTCCAAATCCAGAATTTGGCCACTGATTATAATCTCTAGGCATTGCTTGATTCGATTTTGATCCTCCCGTGAGAATCCATCCAAACAAGAGACTGTCGCCCCGACGACCTCCAATAATCTCCCTTCGGCAGGAATTCGCTGTACAGCGGCCAATTCACTGAGGTTCGGCAAACTTTCTCCTAAGCCTTGGACATAGTCTCCATATTGCTGTAGCCAAGCTAGTCTGTCAGAGGTAGAGCCCTTTTCTGAATCTGCAATGGTGTCGGATGTCCTAGCCAGTAGGTATAACAAACCGATCTGGGAACGTATTTTCGAGGGGAGTTTTCCTAAGCTGAGATAGAACGATCTCGAAGTACCCTCGAGTATCTTATCCAACTCTGGGTCAAGTAAGTCGGCCATGCTCCCTCATGCCGGCTCAGCCGACATCTCATCTAAGACTCTCGCAGCCCGGCTTCGATTAGAACCCTAAGCAGAACCTCTCCAATCTTGGAGGGATCTCTAGCTATGTGGATTCCTGCAGCCTCAAAGGCTGCAAACTTCTCCTCTGCGGTTCCCTTGCCGCCAGAGATGATAGCACCTGCATGGCCCATTCTCTTTCCTGGAGGGGCAGTAGCTCCAGCCACGAATCCAACAATTGGCTTGCTAAAGTTGTCTGCCACCCAAGCTGCCGCATCCTCTTCTGCAGTGCCTCCAATTTCGCCAATCAGTACGACAGCCTCTGTATCAGGGTCTTCTTCGAAGGCTGCAAGACAGTCAATGAATCCAGTCCCACTAACTGGGTCTCCTCCAATTCCGATGCATGTGGTCTGACCTTCTCCTACGCTCATGGTCTGAGCAACGGCCTCGTAAGTAAGAGTGCCAGATTTCGAGATAAT
>CETM01201611.1_pt1 | contig 13599 bp, 16 predicted proteins | sample 361451 | NCBI WGS metagenome assembly CETM01 (sample SAMEA2622690, study PRJEB7988) | marine metagenome | isolation source: saline water (ENVO:00002010), including
CTTGGCAGTGAGGAGTCCAAAAGAATCCTTAGCGGTTCAATTGGTGCAGAGATTTGTGGCAGTTCTAGAAATTAATTCTAAATAGATTGCTTAAATTTCATTTGTAAAACGTTGCAGGATTTTAATTCCGATTTTGAATTATTGTCCAAAGACGTCCAACAAAACAACTTCCATTTTAAAGTGAAGTCGAATAACACTCTTTTCGCTTTTATAAAAAAATTAGGTTACCAAAAAGTGACACATACTCTTTAAATTCAAATGAATTTAACCCTGTATAAGCTCTTCTTAGATTTTCTTAGTTAATCTAATATTTAATAAACTCGTAATTTGCATACTCTACTGCCTAGTTTGGTTTCTTGAGCGCCACCATTAAATCCATCTTTGGATTGCTGGAGTAGTCTTCTGTTATTGCTTGTGAGACTTAATGTAAAATAGTTTTTAATAAATTCATTGCCTGTAGAATCATCTAATAGACCGTTAAGTGATAGATCACAGAGGGTAACACCTACACCTATTCCTACCCCGTACCACAAATAATCTTCCTCTGTTATGGGTTTTGATTCAACTGTTAATGGTAAAAAGAAAATATGTAGAGGTATAAGTATCAAAATGGCTTTTAATTTTTTTTTCATGTAATTAATTCCTTAAGGAAGAAACAGATAGGAAGTATAATAGTTTAATTCTACATGAAATATATTAATTATTTTGTTTCCAATGAAAATTTTGTTTATCGAAGGTTTCGCATAATTCTTTGAAGGATTTCGGGTGATTCTTGTGAATGTGGGAATTTTGTTGGAATGGCTTCAAAGTTTATAATGATAGGAGAAAATTATTTATTTTATGACTTTTAATTTTAAAAAATATTTGACTTTAAGATTTATCGCTCTTTTCACTTTTATATTTCCATTATTTTTAGCTCCTCAGAAAATTTATTCCTCAGAATATATTCTGACTTGTGCAAATGAAGATGGTTTTTTGTCGGTTTTTCAAATAAAAAATAAATCTTCATTCCAATCTGTAACTCATATTTCATCTTATGATCCAGAAAGTGGTGAAAAATATTCTGTAAATCTTCCTTTGCAAGTAATATCAAAAGATAACAATTTAATATCAACAGTTGATGTCATGACTGAAGATCGTATGATTATTTTAGATATTTTTAATTTGGATAAAAAGATTATTTCAAGTAATACTATTTACTTAGACGGAACTATTCCTGACCTGCAAAAATATACTTGCCAATAAAAATCAAAAATGTTGGTGGATTCCCTGACCGATTTTGGTAAACACTTCCTATGGAGTCCTCACAATTCGTAAAATTGCTTTAATCTCCAACCCCTCTCTCTGGTTTATTTTTACTGATCAAAAGAATGACATTTTAATAGGTTCAAATATAATTAAAAAAGATATTTCATAAATAATATGCGCTTATCCCTAGAACAAAAATTTTTTTATAGATTAGGAACCTCTATGTTTCTAATTTTTAACTCGACATTTGCTTATGCTAATCAGATTTCTGATTTATCAGTAGAAGGCATAGGTGTAGGAGATAGTTTATTGGAATTCATGAGTGAAAAGAAAATAATTAAAGAGGCGGAGTTAACTAAAAATCATTACTATTATTTAGAAGAACCTTTGAAATATTCAGAAGTATACATAAGAAAAGATTTTCCTGTTTACGATTTTGTTTCTGTTTTTTTTAAGAGAAATAACAAAAATAAATACTTCAAAATAAAAAAACAATACGAGATCGAAGCGGTTCGTGGGCAGATCTCATTTATTGAAGATTTCAATGGGTGCTTAAAGAAAAAGAATGAAGTAAAGAATGAAGTAATTTCTATGTTCCCTGGTACCATAAAAAGTGAAGATACATTCTCTCACGCACTTGATCCAACTGGTCGAAGCGTTGTTAAATCTACGGAATTTAGGTTTGATTCTGGGGATTTAATTTTATTGCAGTGCAATGATTGGGAGGAAAGTTTTAGATTAGATAATAATTATAGTGAGGGTTTTAAATTCGTTATCTTGAAAAAAGAAGTTGATGAATGGATATCAAATTATTGATCAGGGAATTAAGGAAATTTAATTCTTTTCTTGGAGAAACCATTTAGAAAAGAAATGATTTTAATATCATTATTTTATTTACATTATCGTCCAATACCTGCAAGTTTATTGTGTTTGTGGATATGTACTTTTTGACTCAAAAACAAGTTCTAAATAGTCCAGTATCTGCATATTTTGCTTGAAATGGAATTCCACTCTCTCCTTTTATGCCGTTCAAGGACGTCTTGTAGCATTAAAAAAGCTTTGAGTCATGATCTAGTGTATAAGGACTTCCAATAACGTCTACTCTATATTCAACGCGTGTTGCATGAAACAATACTTTTGTGTTGAAGCAGTTTAATGCCTACCTGTTATAGAAAATAAGCAAAAGTAAAGAAGTAAAATTAGAACTTATTGGCATAAAGAAGATTTTCTCTATATGGATTAAATTAGATAAACGAAGTCTCTCTGATATGAAGAAAAGAACTGCTGTGATGGCTACCTTGGTGTCTTTGATACCATTTGGACAATCATTGGTAATAGGAACTGGCGCTGCTTTAACTAGTGCTGGGATTATCCTTTCTGTTCCTGAAAAAGTACTTGCAGAGACTGAGGATTTTTATTTCAATAGGGCATATAAAAAAGCAGAATCAGGCGACCATTATGGAGCAATCTCTGATTACAATAAGGCAATCGAGAACAATCCAAGTGATCTAGAAGCGTATTACAATCGTGGATGGAGTAAGGCTAAAATAGGAGATTATTACGGAGCAATCTCTGATTACGACAAGGTAATTGAGTTGAACCCTAAGTATGGAGATGCATATTTAAATCGTGGAGTTTCCAAGAGGAAGTCAGGAGACAGTTACGGAGCAATCTCGGATTACAACAAAGCAATTAAGTTGAACCCTAATTTAGGAGATGCGTACAACAACCGTGGTAATGCAAAGGGTGATTTAAAGGATTATTCTGGAGCAATTTCTGATTTCATCAAAGCAATAGAGATAAATCCAAAGGATGCAATTGCGTATTACAACAGTGGAATTGTCAAAGGAAGAGATTTAAAAGATTATTATGGGGCAATATCTGATTTCAATAAGGCAATTGAGTTGAATCCTAAGTATGAAAATGCTCTTGCTAATCGTGGATTAGCAAAGGAGGGAATAGGAGATATGAAAGGTGCTTGTGCTGATTGGCGAAAAGCATCTGAATTAGGAGATGAAGATTCCGGTAAATGGGTAAGAAATGATTGCGATATTTATTGAGAAGCTTGAGTTCTTAATTTTTATTTTTTAAAGTTTGTAGGGAACAGACCACTTTAAAAAAAACAGCATCTAATAGATTACGACTACTTTCGTTTTAGGATGAATAGGAAAAATAATCTTTTATTTGTTAGGACCTTACTAATCCTTATCTTTTTGGTTGAAAAATGTTTAATCTGTCTTTATTCCTAAAATCAATCTCTATATTATTATTGTTTGCTCCGAAGGGTTTTGCTCATCCTGAAAGTCAAATCCAAGCAACTAGAATAGATTTCTTTCAAAGTGGTGCTATTGCAACTGTATGCGCAGCATATGAACTAGGGAAACTTTCTTACACAGATTCCAAAAAATTCCTTCGAGTAAGTTTCAAAACTATTCGTAGCGATATCCCAGAACGGGAAACTAGTATTAGAAATTCTGTTAGGCAAGAGATGCCATTTTGTGTCGAACTTCTCCCTTGAGAATGAAAATAGGGGAGGGTAAAACCTTATTCAATCTAATGCTGTCTATTTCTTTATGAAATCGAATTTCACCCTTTCCGCCTTGTTCTTTTCCCAGGTAGTCCAATACATACCCAAGTTGTCGCGAAATTAAATTTTGAATCATTTTATAAGTGTTTAGGGTAAAAAGACAGGAGTTGTTCTTTCCATAATTACCCACCTCTTCTCTTATCTGCTCAAGTGGATCCAACTCTGAGGGTCCTGCCTCAGTATTTCTTTAAATCAAGTTTTTGTTTAATATGGTTGTTAGAATTATCTTAAAAATAAAAATTATGAACTGAGTCTTATTTAGACAAGAGTAGTTAAGTAGTATGATTTTTTATCAAATAGAAATGAAATCAAAAATTATATTTATTTCAATTTTATTATCAACTCTCACAGGTATAAACGTAGAAGCAAAATATGAATTAGATAATTTAAAGTATCAAAAATCTCCAAATCAAATATTTAATAAAGAAAATAATAAATTAGAAAGCTTTTTACATTATAAGAAACCAATCAAGATTTCTGATTCAGGTTATTCATCTTCTTCCGATGATTCAAGTGATGTCCTTATTGGGCTTTTAGTGTTTTTAGGCTTTTTTGTATTACCCCTGTTTTGGAAACCTTCTCGAAAGGCGATTGGTTTAATGAACATAATAATAGGAGCGATAGTTTCTTTGACTGGAATTGGAGCGTTAATAGGAATACCAATGATTGTTTTTGGTGGAATTTTGCTTTTTCTCTAGAAATTAATTTTTCCTAACTTCTTAAAAAGACTCCTTATTAAAAATATCTAAGTACTTTTGAGGTTAATTAAGAGAGGAGCAAAGACGAATTTGCATGGTTTTTTATGAAGTGGAATGTGATGTGGGATTTGTAGTCCCTTTTTGAGATGTCGCTCCCATCCATGCGCATCTTTTTTTACCCCTAATCAACTTTCAATTTCTCCACTTTTTTGATGTAACAGGAGGCGCCATTAAATGCCATAAGCTGACACTCCCTTGTCATACCAACCAAATATCAACTAATTAGGCAAAAGTTGTTGCTACCACTAAGTGCCATGACGTGATATCTCACTAGATTCTGCTGCAATGGAAATTCTTTAATGATTAATCATTATTAATAGGTTTCCACACTCCAGGACCCACCTTGATAAACAGTCATTATCCCAGACGCTTGTGCAATAAAAGGAAGACTGAATATAGATATTGCTAATGCAAAAGTTGCAGCAGGTTGAGCAAGTCTGATTAGAGTTTCTTTGTCCATTAGTTTTTAGAAGTCTTTATTAGATATAGCAGTCTTTATAAGTGCTAGGGGAAAACGTTAAACGTTACATGGAAAAAACAAGTAATGACCATTTTTTGTGCCATCAAGTGTGATGTCGTGCTAAATGGACAACCACTATCTCCGTTTTTATACCGTTCAAGGTCCTCCGATGACGTCTTGTAGCACTAAAAAATAGTTGGAGTCTGGATTTATTGTATAAGGACTTCCCTTAATGTCTGCTCCATATTCAAATTATTTTGTTTTTTAGGAATTTAATGCCTACCTGTTGTAGTAAAGAAGTAAAAGAAATAATCAAAAGTAAAAATAAGCTTATCAACATGAGTATTTTTCTATCGAGAAATCATTGAAAAAGTGTTACCTCCTATTTGGATTAAACTATAAGCATTAATTAATGAAGATATGAAGAAATGCACTGCAATTATTGGCACCTTGGTGTCATTGCTGCCGATGGGACAACCATTAGGGATTGGAAGTGGTGCTGCATTAACTAGTGTTGCGGTTATGCTTTCTATTCCTGAAAAAGCACAGGCTGAGAGTGCTAGTTATTATTTCAACCGTGGAATTGATAAATACGATGATGGTGATTATTACCGATCAATCAAAGAATTTACTAGGTTTATTGAAGAATATCCAAGCGATGGAAATTTAGCTACTGCTTATTACAACCGAGGGAATGCAAAAGATGAATTGAATGATTATTACGGCGCAATTGCTGATTACAGCAAAGCAATTGAGATTAATCCAAGGTATGCAGAGGCATATCTTAATCGTGGAGTCGCTAAGGGAAATCTAGAAGATTATTATGGAGCAATTGCTGATTACAGCAAAGCAATTGAGATTAATCAAAGGTATGCAGATGCGTATTACAATCGAGGGAATACAAAAGGAAGAGATTTAGGAGAATATTATGGAGCAATTGCTGATTACAACAAGGCAATCGAGATAGATCCAATGGATAAAAGTGCTTGGAAGAATCGTGGGATTTCAAAGAAAAATATAGGGGATATGCAAGGTGCGTGTTCTGATTGGAAAGAAGCAGTTTCATTGGGACATAATGATGCTGGCAAATTGGCAAGAAAATATTGTTGAATTTACTTAAAAGTCAAAGTTCTAAAATAACATCTAAAACAAATTGTATGAAATGTTGTAGGAATCTCTTGACGATTTAGATATATGTTTCGAGGACTTACGTTTTAAGTGAGGTCGAACGACACCTCTCGGTTTTCTTAAAACGAATTGGGTCTTCATAAGATGCTATATGGCGACACTTCCTAGCTATGTCATCGAGAATTCACCAATAACAAAAATTGGTACCACTCAGGGACACCGAATGGCACTTCATTAGAATTTGGTACTAGGTAAAACTTGAATGAAAGTTTCCTTTAAGTATTAAATGAAAATATATTAATTGCATGAATTTACGTGGTATACATTTAAGCTTCCACCCTCTTTGTTCCCTTGTTGTCCGACTTAAACACAAATCGACTACCACCCTCTTCGCTTTTCTAAAACCAATTGAGTTGTCATAAGTTGCTATTAAGTCCCATATTGTAAAATTGTCTAGCGATGTCAAAGAAAAATTACTTAAATAATTAATTAGGTAAAGATGATGCCACTAAACTCGATAAAATGTTACTGAAATAGAATTGGTTGCTAGAAATAAAATATATTTAAATCGAAAATGATTTTATTAGATGAGACTAAATAGAAATTTTCTTCTAGCAATAACACTTCTTTCATTTGCTTCGCCAGTCCATTCCTTAACTTGGGAAGAGGTTCTAGAGGCAGTCTCTCCAGATAAGTATGATTTTCCTGCTAATGCAAAAAATAAACATGTAACTTGTTGGAAGAAAGTTTATTGGGAGGAATATATGGAAGGCGATTCATATAAAGCGGGCTATGTAAAGACATATCGCAAAGAAATCAAGATAAACTGTCCATAAAATAGATAATTTATATGTTATCTATTATACATAAATGATATTTTATTAAGTTTTCCCATAACTTAAACAATTCAAACTAGATTTATTAGGTTTAAAAATTCATTATGTCAAATCTAGCTCGAGTTAAGACTATTGCAAAGAATAGACTTGAGAAATTAACTTCTAAAGAAAAAATTTATCTAGGTATTTTAGTATTCCTTTTTCTATTTCAGTTTGTTTTAAGGGAGGGATATGTTTTTGCTCTTAATACAAATCCCTATTATGTCGGTATATTTTCATTGATTGGTATAGTTGCAGCATGGATAAGGAGAAGCAAATCTAGAAAGGAAATTAATGATAAATCCTTAAGGAGTATTCTTTTCAATGATTATAATTTATCTTCTTATGCCTCTTTATCAATATTATCTCTTCTTTATGCAATCTTCCAAGGTATATTCTCTGGAGCTTGTTTAGGGTTTATTTCGTTTGCATTAGGTAGTTTATTTCGTGGTTTTGATGTCATTGGGGCAAATATTGGTTACTTCTTGATTTCTTTAATTCTTATTGCTATAACAAGAGTTTTAATAGAAAGTACTTCTCTTATTTTTAGGGTCGCTGCCGATATTTCTAAATCAGTTAATAAATAGATTATTAACTTTAGACCTATTTTTTGTTTGCTTCAGCGACGGTGTTTAGATAGACCGTTTTTAAAATGGTCTTAATTAAAAAGTTAAAGCATCCAACCAAAAACAAATTGAATTTTGCGATTTTCCCATGGGATACATCGCAAAAATTAATTTGTTTGAAGCACCATTTTCTTACATTTCGTTCCAACTGCTAATTACTCTCTCCTTGTTTTTTCTTTGTCAAGATTTTCAGTAGTATCCTGGATTATGTGGAGAGTACTGATAGCAATGAATTAGCGTTATTTACTTGCTCATATCCTTGTAAGTAATGATCTTGTGCAAAAGTTGATGTGGTTGGTATCGGATCTTCTGGTGGTGATATTGTGTTAAATTTCATTAGTAGCGGAGAATGTTTAAAAGTTAAATAGATTAAAATATCTAAAAAAATTGTTCCTCTAGTGCGTTGAAAAATGATTTATAGTCGTTTGATTCTTAAAATTTTAGTTGCAATGTTTTTTTCAATTTTTTTAAAAAATAAAGCATTTGCGGAAGAATATATATGTTTTAGTCAATGGAAAGGTAATCCGACTAAAATTAAATTAAGTAGAAATATCAATGGTTTCAATATGGTGAATGCGAAAAATAAAAATGTTGGCACTGTTGATATTTTAGAAGAGACCAGAGATTTTCTTGCGATTGGTAACCTTGCTGAATATCCTTACTATGATGCCTTTTACCTTTTATTACTTGATAAAAATACAATGAAATATCGAAGTACAAGTCTTATAGATCCCAATGACAATCGAAGTACAATACCTGTTAAAAATGGAAATTGTAAAATTAATTAAATGAGTTTATTTGATTATTTTAATTATAGAATTACTCGTCATATATTATGACGATATTTTTTTGGGAGATATTGTGCAATAAGGAATTAACCTTTATAGGTGAAGAGGCTTCTTCATGGAATTTCGTTTTGTATTGGTGGGTTTGTTGGCGGTTAGATTACGATTTTTCAAGGGGCTGATTTGTTTGATGAATAACCAGAGTTTCTTTATATATGTTTCTTTTTAATTTAAAAATACTTTATTATCTAATTACTTTCTATCCATAAATGCAGAGAAACTTATTTAAAATTTTTTATCTGATTTATTTAATTCCGTCTTTTTTATTTCCTAATAAGTTAATTGCTGGGATAGGCGATGGATATATATGTGAGGATTTTGCTGGTTCATATTATGAAAACCAATCCAAACAAACTCGTGAGAATTATAAGTTTTTTATTCAATGGGAGAGGAATACCATTTTGACTAAATTTGATAATTTCCCAAATATATTTATTGAAGAAATTATTCAACAAGATTCAAAATCATTTATTGCTTGGCAGTATGACGAAATAGGCGGATCAGGTATTAGTTCAAGTCATTTAGATGAAACAAATGAGAAAAACATCCTCTTTATTAGAACCCATGTTGATAGCAAATCAGGGGTAACCTCTTCTTGGTTTGCTTCGTGCGAAAGAAGTTAGGTTTGATTTGAATATCTTTTAATATATTTAATCTTTTGTGTTGGCGATAAATTAGATATATTGAAAATGCATTTACTCATACTTTTTGCAGGAAATAAGTCAGTGAAAGACTTAAAGTAGAACTTAATGGAATCAAAAAAGCATCTTTCTATCAAGCCATCGAAGGATAAATGTTTTTCGATGTATGAATTAAACTATTAGTTAGAAGAATCCCTTACATGAAAAAACACAGTGCTGTTATTGGTATACTGGTGTCTTTGTTGCCCATAGGACAACCTTTAATGATAGAAACAGCTTTTACTTTAACGAGTGCTGCTGTGATGCTTGCTGTTCCTGAAAAAGCACAAGCAGAGAGCGCTGATTTCTACTTTGAGCGCGCATATAAAAAAGGAACAGAAGGAGATTATTACGGAGCAATTTCTGATTACACCAAGGTAATCGAAATCAATCCAAGGTATTCAAAAGCGTATACTAATCGTGGATATTCAAAAAATGAGTTAAAGAATTATCAAGGAGCGATAGTAGATTTCAATAAGGCAATTCAGATAAATCCAAATGATTCATTGGCGTATTACAACCGTTCACGTTCATATTATTACTTAGGAGATTATTATGGAGCAATTTCGGATAGCACAAAGACGATTGAATTGAATTCAAAAGACAAAAAAGCATATGCGATTAGAGGAATGTCAAAAGAAGAAATAGGAGATATGAAAGGTGCCTGTTTTGATTGGAGAAAAGCATCCTCACTTGGATATGAAGATGCAGCTAAGTGGGTAAGAAATCAATGTTGATGATTATTTAAAAGTCAGAGTGCTTAAATTTCATTTTTAAAACCTTTCAGGATACGTTGTAGAAATCTCATTTCGATTTGGAATTAGCGTTCAAGACCTCCAATACATCCGTTTTAAAGTGAAGTGGAATTCCACCCTCTCCGTTTTAACTTGATCAAGCGATCTCAAGGGTGAGCAAGAACTCGTATTTGCAGTCATGTAAAAGGTTTCTCTAGTTTAATCCAGTCAATCCTTTTACTCGTATGCAGATTTGCTTGTATGGATTGACCGAAAGCGCATTAATGTAAGAATTTTATTAGTTCTTGAATACTTTTAAGATGACTACTAAATTAGAAGGATGGACTAACAGGCAAAAAGATACTGGATGGGGTTATTCTGTTGCCCATTTAATACCTTTTGTGGGTATATATTATGCAATTACTCGTAGAACGATTACACCTTTCCTTTATAATATTTTAGGAACATTTGTTCTAGGTTTTTGTTATGGATTCGTTTATGCCGCAATAGACCCTGCAGTTGAAGATAAGGAGCTAGAAAATGGTGGAAGATTAATAGGTTTAGTATCAACTCCTTTTTTAGTTAAGCAAGGGATTGATAAGGCACGTAAATTTGGGAAGGATAAACTAGATTCAAATTCAAAAAACTGATGTTTAAATATTTAAATTCAGACTAAAACAGATAAAAGGTTGGTGTAATCCTATCTACCCCAGAACGAAGTCGACAGACATCTTCTCTGTATTCTTTATATTGCCAGGTAATCCTATGAATCCCCAAGTCGTCTTAAAATTATAGTTTTCTAGATTTTTTTAGCGTTTCGGCATAAAGATAGGAGTTTTTGATCTCATGCTTACCCCCTCTGCTCATATCTACCAGATACAAGTTAGGTGACTTTTACAAGTAAATTTATAGTCAAGATTTAGTGAAATCTTTAATGATTAGAAACCAGAAGAATCTATGATTTCTAAAAAGAATAGTTTTCAAGGCTTTTGGTTTCGTGGAGTTCTAAACTGATTTTGGGATATCGTTTCAATCCGTTCCGACTATTACATTCTTAACACCTAATCAAATCACACACTTTCTGTGATAATAGTGCCCAATAAAGTCCAGATACTTCTGGGACATCAATATTTTGTAGTCGAGTACTAGATTTCTAATCCGTGTACTTCCAGTAGGCTACATTACGTTTTTTGTGTGTGGTAGGGATTTAACACCTATCTTTTGTAGGGAATTAATCATAGAAGGAAGATCTTCTCTGTATGGATTAAATTAGAGAAACGAAGTCCCTCTGATATGAAGAAACGCACTGCAATCATTGGCGCATTTTTGTCATTGCTGCCTGGATAATGATTGTGATTTTTGTGAGTTTAGGTATTCAACAAATAGCTAATGAACAAAGAGGTAATCAAGTATTTATAACTCAAAGATAGGAAAAATATTTGAACAATTTATGAAATTATTTATTAAAAAATAAAGATATTTAAAGAGTAATCTAATAAGATGAAATCCTTTTCATAGTTGAATGAAAAATTTTTTTTTTACGTCTTTTTCATTAATATCTATTGCAGGACTAGTTAGTTCTTGTCAAACAGTAGAAAAGTTAAAACTTAGTGAATGTATTTCTGAAGTAGGTGCAAGTGAAAAATCTAAGATCGCACTTGAGAAGTTTAGAGATAGTCCTGGTCTTGAAAACTTCTTTAAAAATTCAAATGCATATGCAGTTTTCCCAGATGTTGTAAAGGGAGGTATTGGCATAGGAGGTGCACGTGGTGGAGGCGAAGTCTTTCAAAATTGTAAAGCTATAGGATCAACCACAATGACTCAAATTTCAGTGGGATTTCAGCTAGGCGGTCAAGGTTTTAGTCAAATTATCTTTTTTAAAAACCAAAGAGATACAGATAGGTTCACTCAAGGTAATTTTGAATTTGGAGCATCAGCTAGCGCGGCTCTAATTAAGGAAGGAGCTGCAACCGAAGCAGCATATAGTGATGGAGTTGGAGTACTAACTCTTTCAAAGGGGGGATTGATGTATGAGGCAAGCATCGGAGGACAAAAATTCAGTTTTTCACCTTATGAAAAATAATCAGCTATTTGTTAAAAGGTTTAGTGATTTGGCACAAATAAAAAAAGAAGAATTATGTAATTGCTAATTTTAATAACTCAGTTGCTTGTCAGATTAATTCTAGTTTTATAAATAGTTTAAAAATTCTTAAAATCATTTAATTATCATTCCTGATACAAGTTTATTAATATATTTAAATCTTGATCTTTCGAGTTTTGTATAAATTACATCAAAGAATGAATCAATAAATGGTTCATTCTTTGCGAACATATAACACCAGAGCCTTTCCATATAATGGCCTTCAATTGGGTTTTTAGATTTATCCAAGAAACCTAATAATTTTTTATAGAAGTTGATATCGTATCTTCTTATAGATTCTTTTTTAACTGCAAAGCATCCACCGTAGGATGTAGTGACAAATATGGGTATAGATGGAAAAAATTCATTTGAGATTAGCTAAAGATTTTTTAAAGAAAATTAATAGATAATAAAATAAGAATATTTATTTTATTATCAACTTTTTACTTTAAATATTATACAAATATTGTTTTATTTTAAGGGTGTAAAGCATCAAATGGTTTTCCCAATCAACAATAAGTTAATCATAGGAAGCAAGTTGTGTTCGTTTTTGCAAATTCACTAATTATTTATGGACAAAAAACGAAATTATTGTATAAGAATACTTAATGCTAGCCATCGCCATGCATTTTTTCTCTTATAAGTTGTTTCCCTTGTAAATATTTTTTGTATGCTTTAATAAAAATCTTTTATTATGCTTAAAATTAAATAGCGGATAAAATGATATGAAAAACTTTGAGGACTTTTCTTCCTTTTACAATGAAGCAATTGATTTGATTGATTTAAATGATTTTGAGGGTGCTATTATATCTATTAAAAAGAATATTGATTCGCTTCAAAAGCCCGATGATATTGCTTTGGCATTCCTAAGCTGTGGTTTCTTGAGTGATAAATTGGGAGATTATCTAACTGCTATCAATTACTTCTCGCAATCAATTAATTTTGAATCTGAATTGGAAAATATAAATCAAAGATCTAAAGATATTTCATATAGTGCAAGAAGTAATTCAAGGTATAATAATGGAAATTATCAAGGATCTATAGAAGATAAAAGGCAGGCAAGAAAAATTAGGTTGCTAGAAATCGATAGATTCCCTGAGGTTAATGTTATTAAAATTGATTATAAAAATATTTTATTAGGAACCTTTATTGAAATAGACTTAGAACCTAAATATAAAACACTGATTAAAGCATCAAAGATCGAAAAAAGTAGATATGATCTAATTGAAGATTATAAAAAAGTAATTAGTCATAAAAGGAAAGAACAAGTAATAGAAAAATTAGAGTTTTTAAGTGAATCAAAGTATCAAATTGGTGACTATAAAGCTTCTATTCGCGCTATGAGAAGGTCAGAGAAATATTATTGATTATTAAATAATTCTTTTATATCTATATTTATTATTACCAATAAGGATCATTAAAGAATTCAACTGTTAGTTCCTTTTTGTCTGGAACTATTTCTATGCAAGCACGTATTACTTCTCCATTAACTTCTATTTCGCATGCCCCGCAGCTTCC
>CETM01204542.1_pt1 | contig 13599 bp, 6 predicted proteins | sample 361451 | NCBI WGS metagenome assembly CETM01 (sample SAMEA2622690, study PRJEB7988) | marine metagenome | isolation source: saline water (ENVO:00002010), including
GGTGGTGCTACAGCGATCAAATCAGGCAGTGTAGACCTGACCGCTAATACAGAAGCGAATATCAGTATAACTGAACTAGCATCTGGGACCGCCTATGATGTGTACGTTGTGGCCGAGGATGCGTCTTCCAATATCCAAACAAGCCCCACAAAGGTGGATGTGACAACAAGCGATGTGACAACAAGCGATGTGACAGCACCTGCTGTTCCCACGGGCCTGACACCTACAGCTGGTGATGCTCAGGTTATGCTTACGTGGAAGGAAAACACAGAAAGTGACGTGGCAAAATACATCATCTACGGAAGTACTGCCTCGGCTCCTACTGCAAAGGTCGATTCCACAACAGGTGTAGCTGATACAAGCAAAACTTTGACCGGCTTAACCAATGGCACCCCATACTATTATAGACTCAAAGCCGTTGATAATTCGAATAATGCGAGTGATTATTCCAGTGAAGTGAGTTCAACTCCCATCCAACCAAACACAGCGCCAGTTGCCACGGCACAAACGGTTACTACCAATGAAGATACGGAAGTTACAATCACTTTGTCTGGGACAGACCCAGATAGCGATACCCTAACCTACAGTATCGTAACATTACCTGCTAATGGCGGTCTGTTTCAGATTGATGATGGAACCAACAAGTCAACGGCAATATCGAGTTCAGAGCTGCCAGCTTCTGTATCTAATTCAGAACACAAGGTCATTTACTCGCCAAATGAAAATAGCTCTGGAGATGGACATGGGATTTTCACTTTTAAGGTCAATGACAGGAAGGATGATTCTGAAACCGCAACGGTAACTGTCAATGTAACTGCTGTTAATGACCCTCCAGCATCTTTTGGCATGGTTTCTCCAGCTAATGATACAAATATTGATATAAATGATGGCAACTACTCAGATAGCCTCACTTTTGATTGGACAGCATCCTCAGATGTTGAGGGAGAATCGATTACATACAAAATATTTTTTACCGATGGCTTGTCTTCTTTTTCACAATCAGGATTATCTGCGGACAAAATTTCTATCGCACGCTCGGACATTTACTTGATTATGGACCAGAGCAATCTTTCCCACTGGACAGAACCATCTGAAATCAGTGGGTCTTGGAAAGTTTCAGCTTATGATGCAACAGATAGTACTGTCGCTGACAATGCATCTTTCAGCCTTACTATTAAAGAGAACGTCCTTGTGGTAGACGCCAGATATGCAATACCCGATGAATTTGCGTTGCATTCCAACTATCCCAATCCATTCAACCCCACCACAACAATCAGCTATGACCTGCCAGAACAGGCACAGGTTACGCTTGGTATCTACGATATATTGGGTAAGAAGATAAAGACCCTTGTGAACCAGTCACAGGATGCTGGTAATAAGACAGCTGTCTGGAACGGGACTGATAATTTGGGCAGGTCTGTTAGTGCAGGAGTCTACCTATACCAGATACAGGCTGGAGACTTCATTCAGACTCGGAAGATGCTGCTATTGAAGTGAATCAGCTTTCTCAACTACTTTCCCAGTCTCAAGCTGGAAAACGAGGGGGGGGGACGGTCGGGATGAAAGAATGAAACAACTCTTACTCATATAAAGAATTGATTATGAAAATAACGGCTATTCTATTTCTCTTAATTGTTAGCATTAATGCTCAAGAATTAGAAGAACTAAATGAGCAGATTTCCATTGTACGCTATGAAGGATGGTATTATATACAAATAAATGAAAAGCCCTTTTATTTACTTCATAAGTAACATTAAGTATACTATTTAATTATTACAATAAAAGAAATTAAATAGGTTTAATCATTCTATTTTAAAAGAAGCATTTTATGCGTTTTTCTAAATTCCGATGCTTCAATACTATATAGATAGACACCACCGCTAACAGTTCGATTAAAATCATCCATTCCATCCCAAACAATTTTTTTAGTACCTATGCCTTGTGACTTATTAATTAGAGTTCTTATTCTTTTCCCTGTTATGTCGTAAATAGTAATCCTGACGTAAGTTTCTCTAGATAAATCATAACTTATTGTAGTTGAAGGATTAAATGGATTAGGATAATTAGGATGAAGAGCAAACTTTCTTGGAAAATGAGAACCTACTTCTTGATCTGAGTTTTTTATTCCAAGTGAAACAACTTTAATTTTAAGAGTATCATCAGTAGTTAATTTACCATCGCTAATTGCAAATGGAACATTTAATTCACCATAAAAATCTAAGTTAGGTGTAATTGTATCACCATATATGGAGTAATAGTTGCCTTGTTTAATAAAAAGGGTGCATACATCATTTTCAGGGTCATCATAATCAATAGAGTCAATTGAAAAAATGAAAAGACTATCTTCATTAATTGAGGCATGGGAAAATTCTAATATAACTGGAGGATCATTAACTGGATCAATTGAGATATTAAGGCTAGTTGTATCATATCTATCATAACCATCGTCGGCCCAAATTACTAGATTAATAAAAGAATCAGCGGGAGTGAAATAGTTTTCTACTATTGATGAAAGTTTTAGATAATGACCATTCACTATAGAGGCATCAATAATACCGGAAATATCTGTACTGTTTGATTCAAAAGTTAATTGTGATAAAGCTTGTTCCTCATCTATTATATAATCAGCTAGACTGAATAATACAGAATCACTATCTTCTGGAATTACAAATTCAATAGGAGGCTCATCTAACCAAATAGGAGCTGTATTTTCTTTACAAATAACTACTTTGTTTGAGGATACTGGGTCACTAGAAATTAAACCATCTGATGCCGAAACTTCAGCAAACCAAGAATCTCCACAAGAAAGATTAACTGGTAGTATCCTTTTTGAATTATTCATTTCTGACGAAAGGATATTATTCTTATACCAAGAAATAGAAATTGTTGTATCAGTTGATCCTTCAGGGTCAGAAATATTATAAGAAAGGTTTAATGTATCTTTTACTTCAACTATAGATGGTGATATTGCAACATTGGTAACTTCGGGAGGGTCATTTCTGTCTAATACAGTTACCTTGCTTAAAAAAGTAGCTCCTATATTATTTTCTTTACTTCCATCATCCGGTTGAACATTAACGGTGAGGTGACCTACATAATTGAGAACAGGAAAAAGTGTATCCCCAGAAAATGTATAATTATTTCCTTTTTGAATTACTATTGAAAAGGTTCCCTCATTATCTACGTCTTTTATATTGTAATAATCATATGTAAGTACTTTGAAGCTATCTTCCATAACTGTAATTGAACTATCTTGATTTGAAATAATCGGTGAATCATTGACTTCAAAAATATTAACAGAAAATGAATCTTTAACAGTTAAACCATTCGAATTTGCTTCAATAATAATTGTAACATTACCATTCTGATTTTCTAGATAATTGAGAGTTAAAGAATCACCGGAAATAGACGCTGTTATCTTTCCAGTAGGTGAGTTTCCAATAATACTTTTAGTTATACCACTATTTTTATTATCTACATCAGTAAAGGTTCTAGAAAGATTTATATATGTACTAGTTGCATCTTCCAGTATTTTTAAGTCACCTATTGGTTTTGCTATTTCAGGAGGATCATCAATTGCTAGAACTTTAATTTCCGCTGTAAAAATATTACTTGAAGAAAGTCCATCACTTATTTGAAAAGGAACTGTAAGGGTACCATTAAAATTATTATTAGGACGAAGTACAGTGCCATTTAGAGAATAATTTTCTCCAGTGAATACAGTTATTTTAAGATTATCATCACTGATGTCATCATCGTCTGAAAATTTCAAATCACTAATATTGAAATCATAGGGTGTATCTTCTTTCAATGCTTTCACCAAACATTCTTCTATAATTGGATCTGTATTGTAATAGAATTGAAACAATTTAGTCGGATCATCATATCCAGATATAGGAGTAAAATTTGTATTTGTCCAACCGCTATGCGTTAGTGTGTCTCCCAAACTGTCTATTTGAATTAAAATTAGGTTACGACTTGCATCCCATAATCTTAGAGTGAAATATTCATTTTGATTCATACCTTCATCAATTTCACTGGAGGTAGGATCATCACCGTACAAAATAAAATTGCTAAGGCCAACACCAAATCTAACATCATTGTTCAAATTTGTTAGTTTTGCTGATCCGACAGAATTCCCATTGTTATCAAATGCCGCTATCCAATCAAAGGTTGATGCAGGAATTCCATTTAATCTTGGTGTTCCTTGGACTACTCCTCCTTTATCAGTAATGGAGTGCTTAAAATTATCTGGCACAATTGGTTCGACAGTTACCTTGAATGTAGTTAATAGAGTATCAACACCAGTGTTTGCTGTTCCACCATCATCGGTCACTTTAACAGTTAAAAAAACATCTCCATTATTGTCAGGAGCTGGCTTGAACGAAATAGTTCCCATGGTTGCTGGTGATGAATAACCTACCGTAGGTTGTGACATTAGAGTTGTATTGCTACTTTTAGCTGTAACTATAAGTGATTGCTCGGAGTGATAATCTCCATCTAAGATACCAGTTAGGTTGACTACCTTTTCATCAGAATTTTGATCTATTTTAATATCTGAAAGCGAATTCATGATAGGAGGAGAGTTTGCAGGAGAATTCAGATTATTTTCATAGGCGCCAATATCAGGGTTTGAATCAGTTGGTCTTGAATTTCCACTAAAATCCACTCCCACTAGTGTTGAATTCGGTGAAAAAGAAACATCATTTGTACCATAGCCAATGGCTGGTGAATTATTTTTCAAAGTGAAGTCATTGAAGTTAGGATTTGTGAAGAAAGGGTTCGTAGAAAAACTTGTATTGTCAATACTAACTATATCTTGATTATCTGAAATTTGAATAGTCGTTAAGCCTTCAATTATTGAGGCTTTAGCTTCGAACCTACCAGCTGTAGCTCCGTCATTGCCGAAAATTACTTGTTTGGAAGCTTCATTAGAACACAGTATAGAGTTATATAAATAAATACTTGACCCACTATTTAGATATAATGTTGATTTTTCAGGTGCTGAATTATTAGATATTGTAGAATGATACATTTTTACAGTGGCTTGATTATTACCGTATATTACGCTACCATTGCTAGTAATTTTGTTGTCGTAAAATATTGTATTTATAAGGCTCAATTCTGCGGTACTATTTTGAATGTAAATAGCACCACCAGATTCTGATTGATTACCTGTTATCAACGATGATTTAATCGTTGGTTTTGCTCCAGTAACAAATATGCCACCGCCTTTTTTGGCCGAAGAATTTCCATTAATTAGAATATCATTTAGCTCAATCTTGTTTGTAGATTGGATCAGATAAAAACCACCACCTTCATTAGTAGCAATATTATTTAAAACTTTAGAGTCATATATTTTTAGAAGACTTCCCGATCTTGCACCAGCCCATATTCCTCCGCCGTTACGTGCTTTATTTGAAATAATTTCAACCCTTTTAAAAACTGAATTAGAATTTCTAACCCTTTTTGGAATATAAATTCCACCTCCTAAAGATGCTTTGTTATTATTAATTTTAGTATTTTCCAGCGAAATATCACTATTTTTAGAAATATGTATGCCGCCACCCCAACCAATATCTAATTCTCCATTATTACTGATTTCTGAACTATCAATAATTACATCACTATTATCATCAAAATAAATACCTGCTCCGTATAAAAGATTTGCGTCAGAAGAAGTGGCATTATTGGTAATTAGTAGATGTTTAAATGATGGACTGGATGATTTAGTATAAATACCTCCTCCGTATCTTCTACCGCCCATCATTAATCCATTACCATTTTGTAATGTAAAACCCACAAGTTTTGCTGCTGATGTTTCTCCTCCAATAAAAGTTGCTACCGACGAACTATCACTATTTGTTGGGAAACCACCATCAATGATTGTTTGCAAAATATAACTTCTATCACCAGTGGTAAGGGTAAGTGATCCTACAGTAATATTTTTTCCTCTAAAATTGATATTTTCTTTATAAATGCCAGGACTAACCAGAATAATATCTCCATTGGAGGTATTATTATGTTCAATGGCAAACTGAATTGTCCTGAAAGGACTGGTCACAGAACCATCTCCTGAACTATCTGATCCTGAAGTGTCCACGCTGACCTGCTTGCCGAAAACAACTGAAATAGAACACAGAAAAATAAAAATTGATCTTCTCATCATTATTTATTTGAGCAGCATCAGTTTTTTAACTGATTGAAAATCAATCGATTTCATCCGATAAAAATACATTCCAGAGGAGACAGGCTTCCCAAAGTCATCAGTACCATCCCAGGTAATAGAATATCGACCCGGAGTTGAAACACCATCAACCAGTGTTTTTATCTTTCTTCCCATTAGATCGTAAATAATTATCCTAACCAAGCCATTGTCTGGAACATCATATCTAATAGTCGTTACCGGATTAAACGGGTTGGGATAGTTTTGATGAAGGGCAAATGAAGACGGCAAAGGCGCCTCAAATTCCAGTTCAATATCCCTGTGTGACATTGAGTTGAACGGTATCTCAGATGAGAGTGTGTCACCATTATAAATAAATGTCAATAATTCACCCGCTTTTAAACCATCTATTTCCTCGGTTGTAAAGTCATCGCCATAAACAGGTGAATTACGTAGAATTCCTCCTGAAGTTATTGCAAGGGAACCAACCCTTTTTCCATCTTCTGAAATTACCTTTACTATATCCCCTTCACTATATTTCCCTGATATCTTTCCCTTTAAAAACATAAAGGACGGTGTCGGCTTAAGTTCGGTATGCTTAATAGGATGATTTACAGCCAGTTTACCATACGACTTTGACTGAGAAGGAAATGAAAAGCTCGTAACAGCTTGTTTGACTTTTACCCAGTATCCCTTGGTAGGCTTGAGTACATTCAAGGTATTGCTATTTGTCTCATTTGGATCATACACCAATGCACCTTCATTAAAGCCTACAACATATTGAAGATTGTTGGAAGATATGAGATCCATAAAAGCATCGTTTATATTTAATTCATAATCAGGATAATAAGAAATGAGGTTCCAACCAGCTGATAATGAGACTGATGCATCAGCCAATACCTTACCCCTGAAATATATTTTATCGGTAGACTTTGCAACCTTTACATAGTAACCATCCTTGCTACTTAGAGTACCAAGTGTGGAATAAGGATCATCAGGGCTGTAATATCCTTTCGGACTGGATACATACAATAACTGATCGTTATTGATTAAAGTACCCAATATATCTTTCGGTCGAGACTTTACACCATCAAAAGGAATAGAGATCAGGTTCCAACCCTCACTTAACGATACGTCATAAGCAACAGACAAACTGTCCTGAGTAAATGAAAGACTGGGCCATACACTCGTTTTGGGAGCAAATCCAGCCCAAAAAAGATAGATGTCAGTCGGAATTCCATCTTTAAGCAATTTTTCTTTACTATTAAAAGACAAACTATCTCCTTGAATTGACGTACCTAACGCAAAGGAAATTTCACCATTAGATTCAATAGAATTAGTCATATTTATTGAAATCAAAGAGTCTTCTGTTATGGACATTAATGTGTCAATTGAAGTGAGCAATGTTTTATCAACCAAACCAATATTTTTCGAGCCAATTGATTCATTCCATCCCTTGTAATCATATCTATATAATATCACCCCGCTATTGAGAGAATTAACTTTTTCAGGAACAAGATTAAGATTAATTCTATAGCTTCTATTAACTGATGATGGAATATCAAATCTTAAAAAAGCATAATTGTTATTTGATAAAATCAAATTCTTTTGTTGGAATGGAAGAAGTGTACTATCACTAAGTCCTTTACTTAGAGATCGATCGTTTAATGGATGAATCTTGTCATCAACAGTGAATGTCCAATTCCCACCACTGATCCCATCTACTGTTACAGACCAGTTATATGTACCCCCTGGCTGAAATTCTTCAAAAAGAACATTCTTGGGATAATTAAAATTTACAGTCCGGCTAAGGCCCGGCCCATTAATTGTAACTGTCGCTATAGTTCCTGAATAATCTTTCTTGTATGGATAGTTCCAGGCCAGACCATATTCCATTGAAATGCCCTTGGCTCCATCCCTAGGTATCGGAACGCTGGGATAAGAATATCGATAGCCCGGTATCCAATATACAGAATCACCATACTCATAAGCACCAATATCGGGTGCATCACCTATGAATTTACGATTTTGGCCTGGAAAGGAGGGTGGATGATTAAAGTCTTTATCTGTGCCATCATTTATACCTTCAATCACAACTCCACCATCAATCAGAGCTGAGCCTTTCTTAGGACGAAAATCATAATTCTGAATATTGTTTTCCCATGGATTTTCACCAAACATTGTTATGAGCTGTTGATTTGACCTTCCGCGATTGTTGACAAATGGGTCTTGTAATTCTAAATGTGGAGTTGCATGTGACAATATCCTATTGTCTGTGGGGTATAATCTGCCAAACCATATACCTGAATTGTTAAGTAAAGTTTTGGGGTCGGAGGATTTTGGATTTCCATCTGTCAGTAATGGGTCTCCGCAATTTGGGGAATTACATTCAAAAGACCATCCTGCTAAACTGTTTTGTATTTCAGTTCTAAAATTTCCTTTATTGTTAAACATGTCTCTACCATCAAAATTAGTCATCATACTATCTCTTTCAGCGGTGCCATGTTCTCCACAATACTTAATCCTTGGTAATGATATATCATGTTTATAACTATCATAGCCCATGATATGGTATAGGTTATGGTTATCACCCTTTAATCTGTACCCTCTTTTTTGTCCAGCCGAAATGACATTATGAATCATACCGTCATGACCTGCACACCAACTATCAAAACGTATTCCATTTCTATTGCCATTTAATATCCAACTATAACGCGTTGTAGACTTTATTGTATTACCAGTAGTTCTTTGAATTGCGCCAGCATCAGTATTCATATATTGATTTTCAATCCTAATATATTCCATTAATCCACGTAAGCCAGGATTAAGCCCGCCATTGCGAACGTGGTTTACTGTAATATATCTCCAAGTACTCGGTCCGATATCATTGTCACTAGCCCAATGCTCTTTATCGCATGGAGAACAATTATTAGCTGTTGCAGGTGAAAATGTGGTATTGACAAACCAATCGTTATATTGCATCAATACATTTTCTACGGTTGGGTTTAGGCCTCCTTGTATTTTAAATGGATGGCCATCAACTACATATTGAAAAATACAATTTCTTATGGTAGTGTTATTTCCAGCATGAAAAATATTTCCCCTCCAATTCCAAAAATTACCAAGTTCATAATGTCTTAAACCTACTTCCCAACTATGAGAAAATTTCGAATCTTCAACTGAAATAAAATTTGAATGGCTAAAATAGACTGCCCCAGCATAAAAATGGATTTTCTTAAACAATAAATTATGAGAATTTTTAAAGTGTAATAGGTTTGATCTAACACGAACTCTAATATTAATTTCAGTGGGTGTTTCTTTCCCAGGGTATAAATACAACATTTGTGTATTTGGATCAAATGACCACTCTTCTAAAGTATCTAAATTTCCTAATTGACCAGGTTTGTAAATTGGCATGGTCCTTAGTGGATAGTCATATGGGGCAGTATATTCTATTGACCAAATAGAACCTGGCTCGGGATTGTCTGGATTTCCAGTAGTTGGATCAGTGGGATTTTTGAAATTAACTGGCATCGCTGGAATCATGAATCTATCATTAACCCAAAGACCATAGATGCTATCTACTTTTGTTCCAGCTTGATCTGATATTTTCTGCATATCCAATTTTGCTTTAAGTAGACTATGGCCATTATGAGAGTAGGGCTCCCAGTTAGCACTAGCTGAAACTGTTCCATCAAAGATGACTTTGTCATTTTGGCCTTCTATAGTTATTGTTGGGCCATTGAGTTCAAAGGGAGAATTAAGATTATCTCTAAACAATAATTCTGAATATCGTCCTTCCATTATTTTTATATTATCTCCAGGTTGAGCTACATCTAAAGCTCCCCTAATTGTAATAAATGGACATTCATTAGAACCATCAGGAGATGGACAATTATTGGAATAGTATCTTTGTTTAATTTCCGCATTGACAATTGAAGCATGATTGTTATTTGAGGTAAGATCTTTCAGTTTCCATTCTTCATTAGTGTTCATAGGATAATAGGCAACTAATCCATCTTCATTGCCATTTAATATTTCATTCATTGATGATTGGATTTGTTCCTTAGTCCTAGCCAAGTTCCAAATTCTCACATCATCAATTTTTCCTCTCATCCTATGACCAATAAGACTGATAGGTTCTTGAATTGGTATTTTGCCTTGTGCAACACGAGAACTGTCAACCATTGATCCATCAATATATAATTTTGAATCTGTTCCATTAAATGTATATGCCACATGTTGCCAAGTAAGATTAGACCTGACACTTTGAATTTTTGACATTATTACCTCACTGCCTGTCCCAAATCCATATATTATTCCACTTGACTTATACAAAATTATCATTGGAGGTTTATTTACATCAGATTCGTCTCTACTGCTTTCAGTTCCGATGATTGTTTTATCACCTCCAACATCTTTTACATAAAACCAGGCTTCAAGTGTAAATGAATTGCCAAGGATTGGGAAGGTTGAAGGAAATACAATTTTATCAGTAGTTGCATCTGATTTGTAACCTTCAAAACCTCCATGATAATCGAACTCATCAAAGAATACATAATTATCTATTTGATACTGTGAGAGAGAGTTATTATCTACCACTAAATTACCAGCAATCAGTAGTATTGGGAAAAACAATATTACAATTTTTTTTAACAATTTATTGTTGAAGTGAAATTATAATAAGGTCAATAGAAGTTAATTCTTTAAGTAAGAAACTATTTATATACCTAAATAATCCTTTGATATAGTTTCTATTACTTCTTGACTGTCCAGCTCAACACCAGCAGCAATTCTTTTATTTGTAATATCATCACGTTTTGTTAGAACTTCAAATTTTGAAGGGTCTTTTACTTCTGTTACATCATATACCTTTGTCTCATCAGCGTTTGTACCAGCCCAAAGTATTTTTATACCTAGTTCATTCAAATCAGGTTCAATATCTTTGTACATTTTTAACCAAGTATCAAAACCTTTTGTAATTTTAAATGTTGATAAGAATTTCATTTTGATCCTCCCATTAATTATTTCAATTATAAATAATATTCAAAATTTTATGTATTATCAAATAAAATTGTCGTTATTTCGTAAAAAATTATATTAATTTCAATTTCCTTTAAGAATACAACTGTAGAGTAGGTAAAACTATTAAGTTCATGCTTTTATATAGATAATTTGATGAAAGATAGGTTTTAGAATGTTCATTATTAAAATATTCATCATGATGATATTTGCTACATTTGAACTATATGGAAACAAAATGCATGATTCACGAAATGCTATATATTTAGAGATTAATGATACTATTGTTCACATTTATAAAGTATATGATTCCAATTCTAGCAATAGATATATCTATTTTCTACATCAATTTAAAGACTCTAAGACTCTTGAGGCATTTGATGAAACAAATACCATTTTATGGTCTAGAGAGATAAACGACAATGTTCTAAGTATTACTGGGGGCTTTGATTTTGATTCTGACGGATGGCCCGATTTAGCCACAGTTGTTAGAGGAGAACAATTATACGACCAGAATGGTCAACCTGTCCGATGCGGTTCAGGTGGTAGAGATTCACGACAACTAATTAAAACGTCATATATGGTTTTATATAAAGGAAGAACTGGAGATGAATATAGAATAATTTCTCCCTTGGAAGACTATTGTTTTCCTAATCAAGATGATGCTTCAAGCTATATAGTACGTCGTTATTATAATAATTCAATTATTTTTGGGAAAGATTCTAATACGATTGTTATTGCACCAGATTATAATATTGAACAATGGTATTTTACCTTTAATGGAATTTCATTCGACAGTGAACCACTAGTTTTTCATTCAAGTAAAAAATTTGAAAATTATGACAATCAAACAAACCAATACTGGGGCTCAAGTTATAAAGCTAATCTAAATGGTATTAATGGTTTACTTTCTCAGGCTGGCAAATTATATGTTTTGTTCAGTTATGGTCGACTTCTGCATTATGAAGTTGGTCCATATAGTAAAAAACAACTTTTATGGGATGCGCATAATTTTAGAAATCATATTGAGAACGATAGATATGCTTATCGAACTAAAGGTAAAGTGCAGATTGATCCAGCTTATCCACAAAATATAGCTTTAATAGGTGGTGCAAATTCATTGACCTTCTTTTGGGATAATATAAATGGGGCAAAAAAAAATGATCCTTATGGAGGTTTACATCGTCGTTTTCTAATTCATAATACCCTAGAGTTAAGTTATGAAGATAGATTTTTTTCACAAACTGATGCTTCCCATCAATCAAGTCAGTATAATGGTAGGATTATTTATCCATCTAACGTTTTTTTAAAAATTAAAGATCGTAATCCTTCTAGAGTATTCTATAATGTTTATGAGAACAAAAAATGGAATTTGCATATTTCCATACCTAATAGCACGAAAGATGAAAGAGTATTAGATAATAAGTTTATATGGGATGTTAGAGATATTGATGGTGATCATGTAGAAGAAATAATTATTTCACCAACAAATCCTCAAAAACCTTATTTCGTCCAAAACTTAACAAAAATTTATCATTGGGATGAAAATAGGTTGGAATTGGATTTAATAAAAACATTTAAAGGAATTCCCAATATAAGTTCACGTTTTCCAAATGTATCAACAAGGGATTCTCGAGGTTATCTAACACCGGTTCAGATCATTATTCGTGAGGGTAAATCTCATATTGCAATGTATGATTTATTAACTAATTCTATTTTGATAACAGAATATTGAAGGGAAAAGGATGAAAATCAGTTTTATTTTCATAATTATAGGTGGATTGCATTTAACATCGATATAATGCTATGAAAAATGTTGATTTTTTCCCTATACAGGCAAATAGTTCTATTAGACAATTAAATGATTGGAAAATTCTAAAATGAATAATTTTATTGCAATGAACAGGTTTAAGATAGCAATTGGAAGAGAATCTGATTTCGAAGAGATTTGGAAGAATAGAGAGACCCATCTAGATAATGTAGTAGGTTTTAAAAATTTTAATCTTTTAAAAGGTGAAACAAATGATGAGTTCACCCTTTATACTTCCCATAGTACTTGGGATTCTAAGATTGATTTTGAAAATTGGAAAAAATCAGAATCGTTTAGAAAATCTCATAGCGGAGGAGGTCAGCATCAAGGGATTTATTTAGATCATCCAGACTTTGAAGGATTTGAAGTTGTACTTTGAAATACTTCCTAAATTGATGTGCCTTTTTTAAGCCGATTTAAATGTAATCAAATGGATAAAGTGTTGTTGAAGAAAATGAAAAGCCCACTTTTTATTTTTTGTTTTATCCCTATTGTTTTATATCCTTCTAATGGAAAGTAGTAAAGTAAATGTTGGTATTGTAGGCCTTGGCTTTGGTGCTGAGTTTATACCGATTTATCAAAAACATACCAATGCGAACGT
>CETM01003165.1_pt1 | contig 13577 bp, 9 predicted proteins | sample 361451 | NCBI WGS metagenome assembly CETM01 (sample SAMEA2622690, study PRJEB7988) | marine metagenome | isolation source: saline water (ENVO:00002010), including
GCAAAGACAGCTTCAGAAACCTCTTCCCTGGTCGGTGCGCCGCTGGCGCTCAGACGTTGACGGGCGGACGGTTCTTGCGGAAGGCGTTCTTGATCGCGATCTTGCCGTCTCGCAGCGTGAAGGCGTCGATCATGCGCGCTTCGCTGCGCGCGCCATCGGCGGTGGTGCCGGTATAGGTGCTGATGACGAAGCCACGCTCGCCATCGGCGAAGATTTCCGTGTCGATCCACTGGGCATCCGGCGCGTTCTGCCAGGCGGCGGAGAGGCCCGCACGCACGGCGTCCTGACCGGCGAAGGTCTTGCCTTCGAGTTCCGGCCCGGCGATGGCGAGGAATTCGCAGTCATCGGTCATCATCGACAGGCAGTCGTCGATGTCGTGACGGTTGAGGGCGTCGCAGAAGGCGGTCAGCAGTTCGATGGTGGCTTGGTGAGTCATGGGTCGGGCTCCGCAGTCTTGTTGTTGGGCTTGTTGTTGAGCTTTTGGCTGAGCTTGTTGTTGAGCTGATGAGCGGCAGCAAGCGCTGCGCCATGACCCGAGACTACGCCGACACTCGCACCGCCCTTTAGCACCAGTTGGCAGCCACCGATTGGGCCAGTTGGCACCAAGGGGGCTGCCCTGGCGCCAACTGGTCCCATCGCGCCGCGCTGATGCGGTACCAAGGCCGTCCAATCGCCAACCAAGCGCCGCCCTGGGGAGAGTCAGCCTGCGAGGGCCGTGGGCGCTGCCACGCCCGGTGGCATGAAGGCCTCCGCTGACATGAAGCTCTCGCGCCCGAGCAGGATGTCGCTGAGCAGGCGCGTGGCGGCGGGCGCCAGCACCAGGCCATTGCGATAGTGACCGGCATTCACGTAGAGGCCATCAAGCCCCGGCACCGCGCCGATGAAGGGCGTGCCATCCGGCGTACCCGGACGCAGGCCGGCCCAGTGATGCTCCGGCACCAGCTCACCCAGCGCCGGCAGAATGCTCGCGGCGCTGGCATGCAGCGACTCGCGTGCCTGCGCGGTGGTGGACTTGTCGAAATCCTGATGCTCCAGGGTCGAGCCGATCAGAATCCGCCCATCGGCGCGCGGAATCACGTAGCGACCATCGCACAGCACCACCCGCGACAGCAGCGGCTCATCCACACTGCAAAGCCCCGCCGCCACCGGATTGAAGACCATCATCTGGCCCTTCACCGGGCGCACCGGCAGCAGCACGCCGGCGGCCGCCAGCAACTTGCCACTCCAGGCGCCGCCACACACCACGACGTTGTCTGCGCTGACGGTCTCATCAACAAGCCGGACGCCCGTGACACGCGACGGCGTGGCAAGCACCAGCTGCGTGACCTCACAGTCTTCACGCACCCGGATACGCGGATGCGCCAGCAGACGCGCACGCAGCGCCTGACCGAGTCGCGGATTGCGGATGCTGCCGAGCGTCGGCATCCACAGCGCCTGCTGATGGCCGCTGACCAGATGCGGCTCGCGCGCATAGAGCGCCTCACGCTCGATCACCTCCAGCGGCTTGTGCTGGGTGCGCGCCCAGTCCAGCGCCAGCGCCTCATCCTCGACCCGCAGATAGATCAGGCCCTTCTGGCGGTATTCGGGGTCGATGCCGGTGGCGTCCTTGAGCGCCTCGGCAAGCCTGGGGTACTCGCCTTCTGACCAGCGTGACAGTGATGAGATGGCGCTCGAATAGCGCCACGGATACAGCGGCGAGACGATGCCGCCACCGGCCCACGATGCCTCGCGTCCGCACTGGCCGCGCTCCAGCAGCGTGACCGTCTGGCCGGCCTCGGCCAGCTGCCACGCCATCATCATGCCCATCACGCCGCCACCAATGATCAGGGTATCGCTCATCTGCCTTGCTCCTGCGGGGAATGAATAATCACAAATCTCATATTTCGATACGATTTGCATTATTTTTAGAAACAAAGCTATATTCACAGCATTGCCGCCGCCCGGTTTGCCTGTCTCCCCGCGACAGGTCCACCGGGCAGCCACCAACAAGAATGACGAGGGAGACACCCCGTGAGCGACGCCACCTTGACGCCTTCCAGCAGTGATACAAGCTCTGCCAGTAGCGATGCAGGCCCCGCCGCCTCTGCCGAGCAGCCGCTGCCCGCCGGTCAGTTGCAGCCCACTGAGCTGCGCGGCGTGCGCGAGCTGTTCGGCATCGACAGTGACCTCAAGGTGCCGGTATTTGTGGAGCGCGACGCCCACGTGCCGGAAATCGATCACGCCTATCGCTTCAATCCCGATGTCACCCTCGCCATCCTCGCCGGCTTCACCAACAACCGCCGCGTGATGGTTCAGGGCCTGCACGGCACCGGCAAATCGACCCATATCGAGCAGATCGCCGCGCGTCTCAACTGGCCGTGCCTGCGCGTCAATCTCGATGGCCATGTCAGCCGGCTGGACCTGGTCGGCAAGGACGCCATCGTGATTCGCGACGGCGTGCAGGTCACCGAATTCCAGGAGGGCATCGTGCCCTGGTCGCTGACCCGCCCCATCGCGCTGATCTTCGATGAGTACGATGCCGGCCGTCCGGACGTGATGTTCGTCATCCAGCGCATTCTGGAGCGTGACGGCCACTTCACGCTGCTGGATCAGAACCGCGTGATTCGCCCGCATCCGCAATTCCGGTTGTTCGCCACCGCCAATACCGTCGGGCTTGGCAATCAGGATGGGCTCTATCACGGCACCCAGCTGCTCAACCATGCGCAGATCGACCGCTGGAACATCGTCGCCAAGCTGGATTACCTGCCGCGTGAGGAAGAGGTGAAGATCGTGCTGGCGCGTGTGCCCGCCAAGGACAACGAGCGTGGCCGCGCCCTGATTCGCGCGATGGTCGCGGTGGCCGACCTCACCCGCAAGGGCTTCGCCAATGGCGACCTGTCGAGCCTGATGTCGCCGCGTACCGTGATCACCTGGGCGGAGAACTGCGAGATCTTCCGCAATCCGGCGCTGGCCTTCCGTCTCTCCTACCTCAACAAGTGCGATGAGCATGAGCGCCCGCTGGTCGCCGAGTTCTATCAGCGCTGTTTCGCCAAGGAGCTGGAGGAATCCGCGGCGCTAATGGAGAGCGACCTGATGGATGAACAGGACAGCGACAAGGGAGCCCGGGCATGAGTGCGGCCCAGCAGGTACGCCGTCGTCAGCAGTATCTCGAGGAGCTTTCGGCGGCGAGTCTCGGGGCACTCAGCGGTCAGGCCGGCTGGGCCTATCGGGGGCGGCGTCTGAGTCGGCATGCTCAGGCGCTGCCATTGCGCACGCCGCATCTGCGCCTTGAGGAAGATGACTGCACGCTCGACAACTATCGCGCGGTCAGCGATGCCATCGCGCTGCGCCTGCTCCACACCGACGAGGCGCTGCATCTGGCGGCGCGTCCGGCGTTGCCGGAAACCCGCCTGATCTATGACCTGCTGGAGCAGCTGCGCGTCGAGGCGCTGGTCGACCCTGACATGCCCGGCGTGAAGGAGAATCTGGCGCGGCGCTTCACCGACTGGTGCCTGGCCTTCTATCACGCGGGCCTGACCGAGACGAGCAGCGGCATCCTCATCTACAGCGTCATCCAGTCGTGCTGGTCGCGCCTGATGGCCTGTGCGGTGATCCACGAGACGGAGGATTACATCGAGACGACGCGCGCCTCCTTCTATCAGGCGCTGGGCGCTGACATGGCGGGGCTGAGACGCACGCGTTTCGATCAGGCGGCCTATCAGCAGCATGCGCTGAACATCAGCCTGTGGCTGGAGCAGGAACTGGCCGAATCACTGGAGGAGCAGGACGGCGAGAAGGATGACGAGTCAGAGGCCAGTCAGCGCTTCGCGCTGTTTCTGGAAAACGAGGATGAGGAAGCGAGTCTGCTCGAGGAGCAGGCGGCGTCGCAGCTGCCGAGTCATCGGCGTGGCGCACCGGAGGAATTGCTGCCCTATCAGGTGTTCACCACGGCCTATGACCGCGAGCTGGAACCGGCCAGGCGCATGCGCGCTGCCCTGCTCGATGAGTATCGTCAGGCGCTGGATACGCGTCTGGCGGAGCAGAAGATCAACGTGCGGCGCCTGGCACGTCAGCTGGCGCGCCATTTCAGCTCGCCGCAGCGTGAGGGCTGGCACTTCGGGGAGGAGGAAGGAATCATCGATGGGCGGCGGCTGAGTCAGGTGATTTCCTCGCCGGCCGAGCGGCGGGTCTTCCAGCGCGAGCGCTGGGTGCCCGAGGCCAGTGCGCAGGTCAGCTTCCTGATCGACTGCTCCGGTTCGATGAAGGTGCATGGCGAGGCGGTGGCGATGCTGATCGAGATACTCACCCGCGCGCTCGACATGGCCGGTGTGCCCACCGAGGTGCTCGGCTTCACCACTGGCGCCTGGAATGGCGGCCGCGCCCTGAAGGACTGGCGACGCGCCGGCAAGCCCGCGCGTCCGGGCCGCCTGAATGAAGTGCAGTATCTGGTCTTCAAGCCCGCCTCACTGGCGTGGCGACGTGCACGCCGCAACTTCGGCGCCCTGCTCAAGGCTGATCTCTACCGCGAAGGCGTGGATGGCGAAGCCGTGCAATGGGCCTGCTCACGACTCGCGGACAACACTCCTGCCGACGAAGGCGCGCGCCGTCTGCTGGTCGTCATCTCCGATGGCAGCCCCTGTGACAGCGCCACCAACATGGCCAATGATGAACAGTACCTCGACAGCCACCTCAAGCAGGTTGTCGCGCAACAGACCCGCTCCGGCCGCCAGGCCATCCTCGGCCTCGGCGTCGGGCTGGACCTCAGCGCCTACTACCCCAACCAGCTGATCATCGATCTTGAACGCACCCTCGACAACGCCCTCGCCGATGAAATCGTCTATCACATGGCGCTAGCGTGCCGGCATCAGGGGATAAACTAATGGGAAACATAATTAACAAGCTATAAGTTATATGAGAAAAGTGTTGCTGTTTAACCACGGCATTCATCTAAATCATATGCCACAGCACTTCTTGACTTTCAAACCACTACCACATGGGCAAAGATGATTTCGTGCGCTACCTTTTAATTTCTTACTTACTTTTACTTCTCGCGCCTCAGGAAATTCATTTGAAGTTCTATTAAATATCTCTCTAGAGGCAAGCAGACCATCTTCCACATATCTATCGTGTAACTTCTCTGCTTCATTATAGAAATCGGCATCTAGCTCATTTACTTTGAGAGAAACAAAATCTTGCCCTTCACCAAAAAAAATCTCTAGTGAGCTTAGCATTATTCTCACGAGTTTTAAAACCTATACCATATATTCTACTAACCCCTCTATTGAGATACAAATTAATAGCACAATAGCCTCCTAGCAACTCTCGCCTTAATCTTCTATATCTGTTGTCTGCTGCAAACATATCGGGAAGTGCAAAAAAAGATATGCCTTGGTTGAGTCATATGGATCTATCATGAGCCTAGTACCACGCTTTGATGGTACAGCCTTATAATAAAACTCCAAAAAAGTTTCCGCTAACATTCGCCTCTCAAATCTATTGCTTCTAGCTAACTCTCGAATACCCTCCTCAGCTTCACTATGACTTATGAAATTAGTATACTCAGCACTATTGTTAAGTATATGATAAGTAAAAGCCTCAATCATATCGTCCCAGAAATAACTTACTTTATTCTCTGAAGACTTATATCTAAAAGAATAAGTATCGTAAAGATTAGAAATACCTTCACCGTCTATAACTACACAATCACTATTAAGCATTTCATTGGTGACTATGGCTCTCTCATTGGTAGCTTCATTGAAGCTATTGTAATAGAGATTAATAATGCTAGATTCTGAGTTAACTCTTACTCTCCCATTTAAGGAGAGCAATGCTTCTCTCTGCCCTAAATAATGAATAAAATCTTTTGTGGTATCGAATTCTTTAAGCACTAATCCTATCGTATATTCATTAAAAACATGTATAAAGTGCTCCTGTTCGACCTCCCCAACACAAAAAGGTATGGCTTTTTCCTTACTCCATGTATCGTTACCTTTAAGAGAACTATCAAACATAAATGAAGAGTCAACATTAAAGCTACTAATGATTTCTTCGACACCATGACAAACTACTATATGATGGAAAACCACACCTTCACCAATAGGTATCTTTATAGGAATTTTATTTGTGCACAACTTATTAATATATATACGCTCAGGATATTTCTGCAACCACCTACGAGCACCATCTAACTGCTTTGCAGACTCACCTATAGCTTTCCTAGCCCACCTCGACCAAGCAATGTCAACATCTTTTTCGAGGTTGAATTTTATCTTTTTATCGCTAAACAAAATTATGTCATTATCAAAAACAACAATCAGATCACAAATTTCCTTACCATCACCATGCTTAGTAACGTCGCCTTGATCTCTAAATAAATTAGGCCAGCTCCAGAACTGCAAAAAAGAACGACCACCTAGTGAATTCAGATATTGCTCTTCTTTTGTGAATCCATTCATCACCATCTCCCATTAAACAAATAGCACTACCCTAAAGACACTTACTATAGATTAGAATGTGTATTTTATGCACTAAAGTCTTCATAAGATGATTTTCAGGCAGGCTTTCGCCTGCCCTATCCGCCGTGAGCGGCTAACAGAAGGAAAAGAAAGAGAAATTCAGTCTTGCGGGGTACGCTGCTGCGCCTGAACGACAGTCACCGCAATGACATTGAGGATGTCGGCGGTGGAGCAGCCGCGCGAGAGGTCGTTGGCGGGTTTGGAGAGGCCCTGGAGCAGCGGGCCGATGGCTTCTGCGCCGCCGATGCGTTCGGCGAGCTTGTAGCCGATATTGCCGGCTTCCAGATTGGGGAACACCAGCACGTTGGAGGTGCCTTTGACGCGTGAGGTGGGCAGCTTGCGCTCGGCGATTTCCGCCACGATGGCGGCGTCGAGCTGCACGTCTTCATCGATGGCGATATCTGGGCGTTGCTCGCGTACCCGATGCGCGGCCTGCACCACCTTGTCCACCGAGGCGTGATGCGCGCTGCCATTGGTGGAGAACGACAGCATCGCCACCCGCGGGTCTTCCCCGAGCAGAGCCTGGGCGCTGTCGGCGGCGGCCAGTGCGATCTGCGACAGCTCCTCGGCGTCGGGGTCGATCACCAGCCCGCAGTCCGAGAAGATCATGCCGCCCTTCAGATTGTGGAACGGCTTGCACAACATCATCAGAAAGAAGCTGGAGACCAGCTTGCTGCCCGGCGCCAGCCCCAGCAGTTGAATGGCGGTGCGCACCACATCGGCAGTGGTGAGCACCGCGCCGGCCACCGAGCCATCCGCCAGCCCTTCGCGCACCAGCATGTTGGCGAACGTCAGCGGATCACGAATCTTCTCGGCGGCCTGCTCCGCCGTCATGCCCTTGGCCGCGCGATGCGCGTGCAGCGCCTCGGCAAGCCTGGCGGTGTGCTCGGAGGTGGCGGGGTCGATCAGCTCGAGCCGTGCCAACGCCTGATCCTCAAGCCCGGCTTCCCTGGCGGTGGCGGCGATGACGACGGGGTCACCGACCACCATCACCTGCGCCAGGCCCTGCTCCGCCGCGCTCACCGCCGCTTGCACCACCCGCATGTCCTGCCCTTCGCAGAGCACGATACGGCGCGGGTCTGCCTTGGCCCGCGCCAGAATGTTGTTGAGTGCCTTCATGTCTGTCTCCTCGCTGCCCTTGCAGGCAGCCGACACATCCAAAAAGCCCCGGACATCTGAAATGGCCGGGGCAAGGGAGAGTTCCAGTCCTGCTTGCGCGTCGCGCTACACCCGCTTCATCGCGCTGCCATCCATGACCTGCACAGCGCGATCAGTGATGGGCGTTACACGTAATCCTGATACTTCTCGAGCAGACGCACCGGCTTCTTGAGGGCGTCGCGGCGGAACGGGTCGCCCAGTTCGCGAGTACACATCACCTCGATGACGCAGGTCTTGCCTTCGTTCATCTGCATGTCGATGGCCTTCTTGAGGGCCGGGCCCACGTCTTCCAGACGGTCGACGGTGATGCCTTCGGCACCCATGGAGCGCGCGATCTCGGCGAAGCTTTCGTTGTCCAGCTCACCGGCGACGAAGCGACGGTTGTAGAACTCGACCTGGTTCTTCTTCTCGGCCCCCCACTGACGGTTGTGGAAGACGACGGCCGTGACCGGAATGTCGTGACGCACGGCGGTCATGATTTCCATCAGGCTCATGCCCCAGGCGCCGTCACCGGCGTAGGCGATGGCCGGACGTTCCGGCGCGGCAGTCTTGGCACCCATGATGGTCGGCAGCGCGTAGCCGCAGTTGCCGAAGCTCATCGGGGCGAAGAAGCTGCGCGGACGATCGAAGCGCAGGTAGCTGTGAGCCACGGAATTGATGTTGCCGATGTCGGTGGAGACCATGACATCTTCCGGCATGGCCTTTTCCAGCTCGCGCAGTACCTGACGCGGGTGCAGGTATTCGCCGCCGGAGAACGGCTTCTCGTCCTTGGCTTCTTCGATGGCGTCGAGGCTGAAGGCGTCCTTCTCGTGGGTCCAGGCATCCAGCTCGGCTTCCCAGGCGGCCTTCTCTTCACGAATCTGGGTCAGACGCGAATCCTTGGAGGCATCGCATTCCAGATTGCGACCGGACAGGCGCTCGGTCAGGGCGATGGCCGCTTCACGCGCATCGCCGCAGATGCCGACGGAGATCTTCTTCACCAGGCCCAGCATCTTGTGGTCGGCGTCGATCTGGATGATCTTCGCGTCCTTCGGCCAGTAGTCCATGCCGTGCTGCGGCAGGGTACCGAACGGCCCGAGGCGTGTGCCCAGCGCGATGACGACATCGGCCTGGGAGATCAGCTTCATGCCCGCCTTGGAACCCTGATAACCGAGCGGACCACACCACAGCGGGTGGCTGGCCGGGAAGGAATCGTTGTGCTGGTAGCTGTTGACCACCGGCGCGCCGAGACGCTCTGCCAGTGCCTTGCACTCCTCGACGCCATCGGCCATCACCACACCACCACCGGAAACGATGACCGGGAACTTGGCGCTGGCCAGCAGCTCGGCTGCCTCATCCAGACTCTTGCTGCCACCCGGGCCGCGGTCGACACGTGCCGGCAGCGGAATCTCGCATTCGATCTCGCCGTAGAAGTAGTCACGCGGAATGTTGAGCTGGGTCGGGCCCATCTCGGACATGGCGCGGTCGAAGCAGCGACCGGTGTATTCCGCCATGCGCGACGGGTGCGTCACGTGACCCTGGTACTTGGTGAATTCCTGGAACATCGGCAGCTGCTTGCATTCCTGGAAGCCGCCCAGGCCGATGCCGGTGGTGCCGGCTTCCGGCGTGACGATGACCACCGGGCTGTGCGCCCAGTAAGCGGCCGCGATGCCGGTGACGCAGTTGGAGATGCCCGGGCCGTTCTGGCCGATGACCATGCCGTGACGGCCGGAAACGCGAGCATAGCCGTCGGCCATGTGGGCAGCGCCCTGCTCGTGCACCACCGGAATGAGGCGAATGCCGGCCGGGGCGAAGATGTCCATCGCATCCATGAAGGCGGAGCCCATGATGCCGAACATGTCGGTGACGCCATTGGCGACCATGGTTTCCACGAAGGCCTCGGAAGGGGTCATCTTCTGCTTGCCCTGCACGACCTTGCGATTGTCTGCGCTGTCTTGAGTGCTCATGGCGTCTCCAACTCTAAATTTTATGTTTATTGATACATTTAGTTCCGATTACCGAAACATGTGACCAAAATTAGCCCCCGCCGCGCGGTCCGTCAAGCCCGATTTCGGAAAATGATCAAAAACACTCCTTTTTTAGAAACTTCTTCCGATGAATGGAGTACTGTTAAAGTAGGCACAGCAACGCAAGGCACTGACGGGCCGAGCGTTTCGGCGCCACACTGCCCAGCGCACGGATTGAAGGAGGGAATAGCCCATGAACAGTGCCACCCAGCCCCAGGCGAGCCTGCCGCGTGACCGCAAGGACGCTGACAGGGAGACCGGCAAGGAAGGCAGCAAGATAGAAGGCGATACGCCCGCCCAGCGTCTGCTGGCGCTGCTGGAAGTGATCGCCGCCAAGGACCAGTTCTTCACCCTGCAGGGACTGGTGGAAGAGACCAGCCTGCCCAAGCCGACGCTGCACCGCATGCTTCAGCAGCTGGAAGGCAGCGGCATGCTGCAGCGCGAGGCGGACAACCGCCATTACAGCAAGGGCAGCCGTCTGCGCCGTCTGGCGGAGAACCTGCTGCTCAACGACACCGTGCAGGGCGCACGCCACGGCGTGCTCAACCGGCTGATGGAAGAGGTCGGCGAGAGCTGCAACATCACGGCGCTGTCCGGCAGCGAGGTGCTGTATCTGGACCGCGTCGAGACCCAGGCCCCGCTGCGCTTCTATCTGCACCCCGGTTCCCGGGTGCCGGTGCATTGCTCCGCCAGCGGCAAGCTGTTTCTGGCCCAGATGCCGCCCGCCCAGCGCCGCCGCCTGCTGACCGGCACGCCGCTGAACGCGATGACGCGCAATACCCTGACCGACATCGAGTCCGTCGAGGCCGAGATCGAGCAGGTCCGCCAACAGGGCTTCGCGCTGGATGACGAGGAATTCCTGCCCGGCCTGGTGTGCATCGCGGTACTGGCACCCAATCCCGATGGGCCTTCCAACATCGGCGTGGCGATCCAGGCGCCGGTGATGCGCCAGTCGCGCGAGGACATGCTCAAGCATCTGCCGGCTCTCGAGCGCGCCGCGCGCGATATCGCCGCCATCCAGCGCGGTGCGATACCCTCCGCCTGAGGCCAGCGGGCTGGAGCTGGGACTGGGAAAGAAGAGCGACAGGCACAAGGTCGTGCTTCCCGTGACGCGCATGAGGGGCTAGCCTAGCGGACTGCCTTTCACACGCCACGTCGAGAACACCATGTCCGCCAGCGATGCCTTGCGTCTTGTCCTGCTGTCCACCCTGTGGGGCATGTCTTTCATCTTCATGCGCGTGGCTGCGCCGGAATTCGGCCCGACCACGCTGATACTGCTGCGCATGGGCATCGGCGCGCTGGTACTCGCCCCGCTGCTGCTGGGCGCGGGACGCCTGAGGATGCTGTGGGAGCACAAGGGCCCGCTTGCGGTGCTGGGGCTGACCAGTCAGGCGCTGCCCTTCTGCCTGCTGGCGCTGGCCACCACCCAGCTGGAGGCCGGCTTCACCTCGCTGATCAATGCCACCACGCCGTTGTTCACCGCGCTGCTGGGCATGGCGCTGTTCGCCACGCCGATCCAGAAGCAGCAGTATCTCGGCCTGGCCGTGGCCTTCAGCGGTGTCTATGTGCTGTCGAGCGATCGCCTCGATTTCCAGCTCGGCGGTGACGGCTGGTTCATCCTCGCCGCCCTCGGCGCGACCTTCTGCTACGGCTTCGCCTCCAACTTCTCGCGCCAGCACCTGAATCACCTGCCGGCGCCGGTACTGGCCGCGGGCAGCTCGCTGATGTCGTTCCTGCTGTTGCTGATTCCGGGCCTGTGGATGTGGCCGACGACCAGCGTCAGCCTGGAGGCCTGGGGCAGCGCCATCGCGCTGGCGGTACTCAGCACCAGCCTCGCCTTCCTGATCTTCTTCCGTCTGCTGGCCAGCGCCGGCGCCACCGCGACCACCTCGGTGACCTTCCTGGTACCGGTCAGCGCGCTGCTATGGGGCAACATGCTGCTCGATGAGGTGATCGATGCGCGCATCCTCACCGGCATGGGCATCACCCTGCTGGGCACCGCCATCGCCACCCGTCTGATTCGCCTGCCGACACGTCAGAAAGTCGCCTGATCGCTTGCCGCATGACGCAAAAAAGGCCCGCCCCTGAACACGAGGTTCATGGGGCGGGCCTTTTGCTTTATGGGGCTTTGGCTTTATGAGCTTTGTGCTTTGTGGGCTTGAGCGCTCAGACACCAGTCATTCGGGTCAACCAGCTCAGCCGGTCAATCACATCAGCCCGCCGCTTCCTCGGCAGCATCGGCCAGCGCTTCGAAGACACGCGCCACAGCTTCCGCACCCGGGTCGCTGTTGCCGACCAGATGGGCGGAGGGCACGTAGGCGGAGCGCCCGGCCCGCGCCTTGGTCATCTCGGCGGTGGCATCCGCGCCCTGACGGGCGGCGCGCGCCATCGCGGCCCAGTCGACCCGCCCGGCGCGTATCTCCTGCCTGCTCTCGGCCGGCGAGGCTGACTGATAACCCTGCACCGATACCTGCTTTTCAGACTGCACCGACGCTTGCAGTGCCTCCAATGCCGGCAGCAGTGCATCCAGCAGGCTGCGATCGCCGCGTGAGGCGCCACCGTAGTGCTGCATGCGGGCGACGCCGTGACTCAGGGCGTCGTGCCAGCGCTGGCCCAGCGGCGCCTGGCCATGCGCGTCCGACTGCTCCTTCCAGCGGGTGGCGGCGGCGGTGAACAGCGTCGAGAGCAGCACACCACTGGAGCCGCCCATGCCATGGGCAAGCTGCTTGCCGATGGTGGTCATCAGCTCACCGGAATCGCCACACGCCAGCTCGCAGTCTTCCAGCGCCTCGATCACCGCGCGCGCACCGTTGGCGAAGGTGCTGCCGGTATCGCCGTCACCGCTGATGGCATCGAGGCGGTCAAGGTCCGCCTCGCTGGCAAGCAGGATTTCCAGTGCCGCGCGCAGGCGTTGCTCGACCTGCGGATCGCCCGGCAGGCCGGCACGCGATTTCACGCCACGGGCGGCACGCTCCTGGCAGTCGGCCTTGGCCTGGGCACGTCTGGCATCCGAGGCCTCATCACTGGCCGTTCTGACGGCGTCCTGACTCGGCGAGAAGTGCGCCAGTGGCGTCACCGGCTGCACGCCCGGCCAGGCGACCGGCGCGCAGCTGGCGCTCAGCGCCTCTTCCAGCAGGCTATCCAGCGGCAGCAGCGTCAGCGAGAAACCGTGCATGTCCAGCGAGGTCATCAGCGGTTGCGGGCCGACCACGGCATGAATGCCCAGCGCCTGCAGCGACGGATGGGTCAGCGCTTCTTCCAGCAGCAGGCTGCGCTCCAGCGCCGAGCAACCGCCCAGATCATTGATCAGCAGCAGATGGCCACTGGCCGGCAGGTCGCCGCCGACATCCTTGCGCGAATGACCCTGCACCAGCGCCGTGACCACGGTGTCCATGACCGCATGCACGCCGTGGGTGTCCGAGTCGCTGCCAAGCTCGAGCGCCATGGCGCCCGGCTCGCCGTGAATGCCCAGCCCCAGTTCCGGTGCGCGTTGCTCACGCGGCTTGCCGGGATGGCGGCCGACATTGAAGGCCACGCCCAGGGTCGAACAGCTGTCGGCGACGCGCCGTGCGACGGCGGTGATTTCCTTGAGGCCCGCCCCGCGGGCCGCCAGCGCACCGGTGACCTTGTGCACCAGCAGCGTGCCGGCCAGCCCGCGCGGCTGCGGGTTGTCGGGCAGCGCCACATCATCGGCGACGATGACCATCTCGACCTTGAAGCCTTCCTGACGCGCCCGCTCGGCGGCCAGCCCGAAGTTGAGGCGATCCCCGGTGTAGTTCTTGACGATCAGCAAGGCCCCGGCCTCACCAGTCACTTCGCGGATCGCCGCCAGCACGGCGTCCACCGTCGGCGAGGCGAACAGCTCACCACACACGGCGGCCGTCAGCATGCCCGCGCCGACGAAGCCTGCGTGCGCGGG
>CETM01045192.1_pt1 | contig 13562 bp, 13 predicted proteins | sample 361451 | NCBI WGS metagenome assembly CETM01 (sample SAMEA2622690, study PRJEB7988) | marine metagenome | isolation source: saline water (ENVO:00002010), including
ATTGTGTTGTTGATATACCAGTACCTTTAAAATCTATTTCAGTTACACCACTACCAACTAATGTACTATTCTTACGAACATCAAGTTTAGCAGTTTCATTTAATTGTGCAAGTCCAACAGTTCCATCACCAGGCACACCAATACCTAATGCAAGACCCAAAACAATTATAAAACAATCATCTGTACTTGCTGGTGGTGCTTGGAATATTATTTGATTATTATTAATTTCATATGCAGATTCTGCCTCTTGCACAATACCAGCAAGAGATACCATAAGGGAATATGATGAACCAGGATAAAAATCCGATCCACCAGACTTTAAATTAAATGTAGTTAAAGAACCATTAAACTGAGACTGAATAGAATCAAGTTTTAAATAAGTCCCAGAAGTAAGTTCTCGACCAAGATAAGGCATATTATTACTTTTTTAGTTATTTATATCTCATGATTAAAGTTCCGATTCTGCTGTAAAATTAAAAATTCCTGCACTAGTTCCACCTAAACTACCATAAGTTACATAAAAACCAGTATTACTCCTACCAGTAGCGATAATAGAACCACTACCTGTGTTAGTTGCGGTGAATGTTGGTGTTGTTCTCATTTGCGTTGCAAATGTGGAACCTGCTCTAGCATAGCCATTCGCACTTCCGTAACCAGCACCGATGCTAGAACCTACTTGATAATAACGTTGGCAACGACTAAGTTCTTCTCCATAGCTGCGGTGCTCAAATGGTGTGGCTACTGAGCCAACTTCTAACTGAACGCCTGTTAAATGAAAATCATTACTATCACCCATCCAATTATATTGATTACTTGTTTGCATTTCTAATCCACCACTACCACTCCAAGCTTGCCAACCTAGACTACCTACTTTATCAGAACCACCCATTAATACCCATCTAACACCAATATGCCCCCATGTACCTGTTGTATCTCCAGGGATAGTTAATGTTTTTTTCTGCCAGGTATTTGCAGTCCCACCTGGTAATGTATATTCTGCAATATAAGTTCTATTATTTGTACCTGAATTATATACATTAAGACAGAAAGTTTGTCCTGCTACATTACTTTTTACCCAGAAACTTAATGTTACTGTTTTAGCATTTGCTGTTCCCCACTGTAAATGTTTAACATCAAGGTCTTCAATAATAGTTTGTATAGAGGCACGGTCATTGCTACCGACACTTGTGTCGGTTGAGAGAACACGTACTTTAACACATTTTGAAAATTCACCAGTACCATCTTGAATACTCATACCGACAGAACCAGAAGTATTTTCAGCGAATTTAAACCTATCTGCTCTATAGGTATTTGTATCATTTGCAGCAGTAACTTCAGCGGTCCCACGTTGGGCCACTGACATGGCTCCATTAATTATCAAATTTCGATGGCTTAATTGTCCTGTTGATGGAATAAATGCCGTTGCAGTTATAATACCAGTAGTATTAACACTTGAGTTACCAAATGCAGTATTAATACCAGTTAAACTTGCACCACTAATAGCTGGTAATGCACCAGTTAATTGACCTGCAGGTATACTGGTTAAGTTTGCACCACTACCAGTTGGATTACCAGTCAAGTTACCCACAAAAGTTGTTGCAGTTACAATACCTGTTGTTCTTATGCTTCCATCTGCATAATGAGTTGCTGCTACACCTGTAATAGGTCCAACTTTAATTCCAGTTCTTGCAGTTATTAATCCAACCGAATCTATATTAGTCTTATCTTCACTGGTTAATGTACCAGCGACACCAACATCTCCACTAAAAGTACCAGTAGTACCAGTTAACGAACCCGTTAAAGTAGTACTACCATCTATACTTATAGTACCATCATTGGTTGTAATGGTATCATTTGTTCCGTTTATCTGGATTCCCATTAGTTAAATCTCCGCACTAAATGAACCACATAAGTCTTGAGAACTATCACCCAAGCTAAATTCTGTACTTCCGTGATGAAATAAAGCAGAATTTTTAGACGTAAAAACATTAGGAGTAGTTCCAGTCCATGAAGAATTACCTTCTAAAGACCAAGTAGCTTGTGCTCTTTTTTCAACAGCAAAAATTACGTTCTCAGTTTTACCATTTATACTTGAAGAACCTTGAAACATAGCTGTACCAGCGTTCATATACATCCCTTCATAATACCTCTGACATCTAGCTAATTCCTCACCATAACTATGGTGCTCATACGGTGTAGCTACTGAGCCCTCTTCAAGTTGAATGCCTGTAAACGCACATTTATGACCAACGGTTGCACCAATATTCATTGTTTGACCAGCTCCTCTATCTCCTGTAGAAGTTGTTGTCCAAGTTGTTCTTACAGCTCCAGTCTTTGCATTAGCCCCAGCAACAATTACAAACTCAACCCAAAAACCAAGTCCATTATCGTTGTTTATTTCACTATCACTTCCAGGGAAAGTAATAGTTTGCTTTTGCCAAGAACCTGCATTGGAATATGTGTAAACACCACTAACCCATTCGTTCGCATCTCCGTGGATAAGGTTTACTTGCCCATTTCCTGCAACGTTACAGTTCATCCAAAAACTTAAAGTAACTGATTTCTTAGCAGCATTACCGTAAGCTAAACGAACAACATTTCTAGCTTCTATTTTCTGCCTTATATAAATGAATGTATCCGCATGAGGAGTCGCTTGTGCTGTTCCAGTCAAAGCACATTGAATGCTTCTTCTAAATCCACCTGGCTCATAAGAAGTATCAGTATGGTTAAAAGCCCAGGTTCCTCCCGATGGATTGGTAATCTTTAACTCCCATCTATCAGCACCAAATTCACCAGCACCATTCGTTAACCCTGTTACATTTCCACCTACTCCATGCCTCTGATTGATTTGACAATCTCCATTTATCAAGAGATTTCTACCACCTAAGTTTCCTACTGATGGGATAAATGCAGTCGCAGTTATAATACCACTAGTATTAATACTATCAGCAGTTCCAACACCAACACCTGTCAGTGCTGATCCATCACCAGAGAATGCTCCTTTAAAGGTAGTAGCAGTTACAACACCAGTAACATCTATTCCAGATGAAGTTAATGTAAGAATACCTACATTAGCAATCTTAGCATCAATTCTAGAGGTATTAGTTTGAACAACAGTATTACCTGTCTGAATTGCAGTGGCATCAATACCAGTTAAGTTTGCACCAGAACCATAGTAACTTGTAGCAGTTATAATACCACTTGTTCTTATACTTCCGTCTTTATATGCCGTCAGTGCAATACCAGTGAGTGGTCCTACACCAAATCCTTCTCTAAATGTACTAATACCAGTTGCATCTATTCTAGCAACATCCTCATAAGTAATCGTACCACCAACACCTAAGTTACCACCAATAGTTACATCACCACTAGTAGTTAAATTAGAATTACCTAAAAAATTTATGGTGCCGCCAGCAGTTCCTATCCCAAGAGTAGTTCCTTGTGATGGTAAAATAGTATCGACTCTTAAATTACTGGCCATTTTTTTTAATCATTTAGTCTGCAGGATCGGTAGTATTAGTCTTTGCCCACTCCAAGTATTCTTGATAATCTGAATTTTCCGAATTCATTGGAATCCATTTTTTTCCTTTCCAAATAACTCCTACATTTTCTGTACCTGGAATGTTTTTAAAAAATTTGTAATCAGCCATAGACTCTAATTTCAGCAGCCATTAAGATTTAGGAAACTTAGTTTTTACACTTGAAATTCCAACAAACCACTCTCCTGTTTTAGCATCATTTCCAAACTTACCAGCATTTACATCACGATAAAGTTGATCTAATTGGTCTGATATTGGAATATATCCAGATGTTGTTGCTGTTCCAACTCTTCTTGAATGATAGCAATTATTTTCAAGATTTTGTAATCTAGTTTGCTCTGCTTTTATATCAGAATTACTGATAGGTGAAGCACCACCCCAATCAATTGTAGTTCCTGATGAATCAGGATCATTATCTTCTGTATAAACTATAATAGGAAAACCATTTGAACCTGTATATTCTGGTTTTAAAGAATAAATTGTTTCCAGTATTTTTATTGTTCTTTTCATGACTATGCGTTCCTCTTGTAGTGTCTAATCCAACTATAATATCCAGAATTATTAGATGTTCCAGAACCGTTGTTAAATTCTACAGTTTTATTGGTTGAATGGACTTGAGCTATTCCCCTCAAATAGTATGTAGTACCAACAGTCATTGATAGATCACTTACATCCCATTGTTGATTAATCGAACATACCTCATAATGGTCTCCATTTGATGAGTCTCCATTACCCCAAGCATGTTGTCCTACCTGGTAAAAGATATTTCTGTTAGCACCAAAGTTTGTAGCAGTTGAATGCATCATACCTAATCCCCAATAACTTCCAGTAGTATTCCAGTTGGAGTATACTTGTGTCTGTACATACATTACAATAATATCATCAGCATGTGCTGGAGTAATTGTGTGGTAATTTCCATTGTTTATTACAATACAATCTCTATTGCCATCAGCATTTCCACCAGCATGTTGAGAACCATTTACTTGTACTTCAGTGCCATGTCGATGTTTATTATTATATGCAAGATAATGAGTACCTGCAAAACCAGCAGCCCATGCAGGGTCATTAGCACCCATCGTCAATACTTGACCTGATGATCCTTTTGCTAATCTTTGATCAGCAGATGCACCCCTATAAATTATATCTCCTCTTGTTGTTGTTGGTGTTCCAGCAGCACCTTTTGCCATGTATGCCCAAGAGCCATGTGCTGTTCCTCCAGATGAAGGAGCATTACCTGTTGATGCAGTTGTACAAATATAGGTAGATGTTATTCCAGTATCTGTATACTCAACAACATCGTCTGGAACATATGCAGTTCCTCCTGCATAGGTTCCTCGCCACACCATTTTAATTTTTCCTAGATCAATAGTTGCCATATTATTAAATAGTTGCTATTAGATTCCCATCATTATTTATACTCCAACTAATACCAGATGCAGCAAACATTACTTGCTCAAATGCAACATACTGGGCATTAGTTATATTATCAGCACCTGAATTCGTAGTTCTCACTTCTAAATGACTACCAATACCAGTAAAACCATACATTTCTGCACTTGATAATCCAGTTAGATTTGCACCACTACCAACAAAACTTGTAGCAGTTACAATACCACTAAATCTTGCTCCACCATCATCATATATTGTTGCACCAGTACCTATAGGAGTATCAGCACCAAGAACGTTTATACCTGCAGCTTCTACACCTACATTATGAACATTAGTAGTACCTGTCTTAAAATTAAATGCAGTAGCAACACCAACAACATCAAGACCTTGATCATTCCAAGTTGTCGTAGTTAACCCAGATCTGTTAGTTATTGAATTTACTCTAATCTCAGATGCCATTATGCTTTTTGATTATTTATTAAAAACCCTACAGACGAAAAAAATACCCCGATTTTTTTGCCCGATATTTTGGGAAAAAAGTTCGATTTTGGTTTAGACAACAACATAGTTACCATCCACACTTAGAACACCATTGATTGTTACTGGTCCTGCCATTAAACCATTAAAATTTGTTCCAATATAATGACTACCATTTAATTCATTATCAACAATTACCATACCATTACTTATATAAAGTCCTTTTGCAGTATTACCAACTCCTTGAAGATCTGCATCATCAGTACTTGTAGTTCCAACACCAACAATTGTAGATGCTGTTTGAATACCTGTTATAGATGTAGTCCAAGTACTTGCACCACCTCCACCAGCAATACTAATATCAACAGTTGTTCCACTACCATTTAATTGTAATGTATTACCTGCTCCAACAAAATTAAGTTGGGTAACACCAAGACCGATAGAAGTACCACCTGATTGAATACCAATCTGTGCCGTACCTGTTACTGTACCTCTAACGTTACCAATTATAGTACCAGAAGAAGTAACATCTCCAACAACAATATTATCCGTAGATTTTAATGATACATTACCAGTTCTTCCATAAAATCCAGTAACACCAGAAGTAGTAGAACCAGCAAATCCAATATGTCTTACTTGAATTATAGATCCATTACCAGGTGCAGATGTAAATGTTATTGTTGCTGAATTAGTACCAGTAACACCATATGCTCTCGTATTCTGCCCATCAGATGGATATTGTACAACACCATCTATTGTAACTAATAGATTTTCATTATTAAGTGCTGCTTTTGATAATGTAAATGCTGTTGTACTTCCATCACCAGTAAAATTATCAACCTTATTATCTGATATATCAAATGTTGGAAAATTATTCGCTACAAGATTACCAAAAAATACATCAGATGATGATGGTGCAGTTGCAAATACAATAATAGATTCTATATCATATCCATATCCATTTGCTGGTGTTGCAGTATCATGAGGTCTTTGGATTACTCCGTTGATTGACACCATCAACTGAGCAGATCTTGTCATCTGTGCCTTTGTACCATCATCATAAGATGCTACAAATTTTGTATTAATACCATCAAATGCAATATTTAATGTATGAGCAGTTCCAGATCCTCTACCAGTTATATTAATTGCTGTTCCAGCAGCAGCATTAGAAGCATTGGTAGCAAGTTTTATACTATTCTTATCGTTCTTAATAACATAATAAAAACTATTATTAGTAAGACCTCCAAGGTCTGAACCACCCCCATTACCATATTTTACTCTCTGTCCTTGTACAAACCTATGGTCATTATGAGTTAATGTATCAGCAGTTAGATCAACATTAGCTGGATTAAAAGTTAAGGTATAAGATGAAATATCATCTAATATCTTAAAACTATTATTCTCTCCAGTCGCTGGTTTTTGACCAATATATCCCATATTTTTATCCTATTAAATGAACACAGTAATAACTATATCTAGTATTACCATGTACCTGTTGTTGTCTTTTATTTTTCACATATAACTCATCACCTGCAGTTAGAGGAACTAGACCAGTAGAATGATCAGTATAGTATGCAGCAGTACCAGTATAATTGTCCCTATATTTTGCTCTTCTGGATGAGAAAGCTATATGATCACTACTCCCCGAACGGTCTCTATAAAGATCGAAACAGTCTGTTTGATCTGAATTATCAGAAATGCTCCGATAGATAACCAAAGTATAGAAAAAGTAAATTCCAGTTACTGGTGCTGTAAATTTTCCATTACTAGTATTATAATGATTACCTGTATTGAAATGACCAGCAGAAGCAGTAAGGTCATTAAAGATGATTGCATCTCCAGCATTACAAGTATAATCAGTACTTCTTCCAGCCTTGAAAGCTGGATGATTTGGTTTTGTTACATATCCATCAGATGTGATGCGGAGTCTTTCTGCTATAGCAGAACCATTATCTGTACGAAAAACAATTTGACCTTTGGTATTTTGAGTACCACTGTCACCAGTTATTGCCTTTATTTCAGCAATTACACCATTACTACCATTGTCGTTTGCAAATTCAATACTTCCGATGGTTAAATTATCTGAATTACCTCTATCACCAGTAATTCTTGTATATGTATCGCCACCACTTTTAACAAGTAAGGTTTGAGCATTCCAAGTAAGATTTGCCTCACCTTCTAATGTGTTTGCGGTTCCAGATCCAGTTATTAATCTATTATCTGCATTATTGTTTATTGTAGTACCAGTCACCGTATCCCATATTCCATCACCTCTTAGATACTTAGTATTGGCTGCTGTACCACCACCCAATCTAGCAGCAGTTACAATACCAGCAGAAATATTATTTGCATTTAATGCAGTTAGGTTTGCACCACTACCACTAAAACTTGTTGCAGTTACAATTCCACTTGTTCTTATACTTCCATCTTTATAGGCAGTTAATCCTATACCAGAAAGAGGACCAACTTTAAAACCTTCTCTAAAAGTACTTATTCCTGTCGCATCTACCCGTGCTACATCTTCATAAGTTATGGTTCCACCAACACCCAAGTTACCGTCAATGGTTGCATTACCCGTTACAGCAAGAGTACCAATTGTTGAATTTGATACTGTAGCAGTTACAATACCAGTAACAGTTAATCCATTAGGAAAATTAGGAGCACCGTTTGCACCTTTATTAGTAATTTGGTTAGCTCTAATTCTAGACATTGTATTACTTTTTTAACTATTTATAACTCGGCTGAAAAATGCATATATCCACTATTTGCTGTAAATTCCAACATACCAGCTTGACCAGCAGTCATTCCACCTGCGTCATATTGGAGAACAAATCCACAAGGATTACCTGTGCCAGGTTGAGAAATAGCAAGATTACTGACATTAAATGAATTGCTATCATCCGAAGAATCTACCTTCATGGAGGTTGCACTACCTGTAAAGCTAGGTGCGGTTCTCATAGGAACTGGTACTTGAACCATAGCTCTAACGGTTGTAGCGTTATTAGCATAAGTAGGTATACCAGGTAAATCATATTCATCACCTGTAATAGCATAAAAATAACGTTGACAACGAGCAAGTTCGTCTCCATAACTACGTTGCTCGAACGGAGTAGCCACTGGTCCAAATTCAAGTTGAACATTTGCAATATCTATTGTATATGCTGCTGTTCCAGAGTCACCTGCTGGTTGTCTAAAAATTTGACATTCATAAAAACCAGAATGAGTTGTTCCTAATGTTTTTCCAGAAATACTTGGTGGTGTAAATGTAAATGTTTTCTTTACCCAACTTGCAGTTACAGAAAAACTCCCGACACTTGTATCAACAACACTTGAAACACTACCACCTGATCCAAAATCTTGTCTGTTAATAATATCAAAAGTTCCTCCATTAGGATTTGTTCCTTTTGCCCAGAAACTTAAAGTAACCTGACCTTGTACTTTATCAACACCTTCTATCCTTTGACCTAAACTAACATTATTGTTTCCTGTAGTAACAGCAAACCTCATGTAATATTTTGGATTACTTGGAACATCAGTTTGACCAACAGTAAAAGCTTGTCTTGTTATTTGATAAGTTCCACCAGAATCGTTTGATTTCCAACGATCTGCACTAAAATAACCACTTGCAGTTTGTGATCCAGAATCAGTACCCCTTTGCCAAATGTCGAACTGGCCATTCATCACAAGATTGCGATGAGAAAGTTGACCTGTAGTGGGAACTAAAGCAGTTGCAGTTATGATACCAGTAGAGTTTACACTTGAATTACCAAATGCTGTATTAATTCCAGTTAGACCAGAACCATCACCAACAAAACTTGAAGCAGTTATAATACCTGTTGTTCTTATACTTCCATCCTTATAAGCAGTTAGTGCAATACCAGTTAATGGTCCTACCTGATATCCTTCTCTAAATGTACTAATACCAGTAGCATCAACTCTAGCAACATCCTCGTAAGTTATAGTTCCAGCAACACCTAAATTACCACCAATAGTTACATTACCAGTAAATGAAGGGTTATTATCAAACTCTGCACAATTTATTTTCCCAGTATAACTTGCAATACCAGCAGCAACCGTGATAGTACTACCACTACCAATTGGAGCAAGTTTATTAACGTTCAGTATACTCATCTGATATTTTTAGTTATTTATGCTGTTTGATAGGTAATTGAAAATCTAAGTGCGTTGTTAGTCATTTAATGGATTATGTACCACAGAGTCTAATAAATTTAACAGAAGTAAAGTTTCTTCCACCCATGTATTGTAGTGTAGCTTGAGAATCAACTGAGAATCTAACCTTACAATTTGTTGTGTTAGTAACATCAAATATGAACTGAGAATAAGCACTGTTATAACCATTAGAACCAGTGTTATATATCGCATTACTTGCGGCACTTGCTTGGTTATAAGACGAATTATCTTCGGTTGTGTTTATTCGTGATTGCATCCATCTACTTGAACGAGCATTTGCATAATACCAACAACTGAAAGAAACTAACCACATTCCTGTCGCTGGAAACGACCAAGTTCCAGAACTTTCTGTCATCGCAGTTCCCAACCTTGCATTTGCTGCATGGGTAGAATGAGTCCAACCCGTTAAAGGATCTTGACTACTTAAATCTTGATTAGTAGTATAATGCCACTGATCAATATATGTTACTCCACCAGCAGCTGCCCATGAAGGAGCAGCACTAGCACCTCCACTAGTTAATACTTGACCTGATGATCCGTAGTTAGCACCACCAATACCAAATTGTCCAGCAGATCCGATGCGAATTTTTTCAGAACCACTTGCTTTAAAAATATGTTCTGTTGCATCATAACCACCTGCCGCATATGCAGCTGCATTTTTATTTCCGAAAAGAATAACTCCATTACTACCCAATGCGATAGCATTTGAGTTACCATTTGCTATGATTGAGTAACCAGAAGATGCATCAACTGTTAATTTTGCACCACCTGCTGTGGTATTGACTCCAACCTTGCCATCAGATGCGATGCGAAATCTTTCTGTTCCTTCTGTTGTTACTTTAACATGTCCATCAGATCCAGTATCTACTGTTTGAACACTAGTATTTCCTGTAACTATTTGAGTAGCATCTATACCAGTTAAGTTTGCACCAGATCCATAATAAGTATTAGCTGTTATAATACCACTTGTTCTTATACTACCATCTTTATAAGCAGTTAAAGCAATACCTGCTAATGGTCCAACACCAAATCCTTCTCTAAAAGTACTAATACCAGTAGCATCAACCCGTGCTACGTCTTCATAAGTTATAGTTCCTGCAACACCTAAGTTACCTGATATAGTTACATTACTACTAAAAGCACCAGTTGATGCATCAATAGCACCTTTAAAAGTAGTAGCAGTTGAAACACCAGTTACAATCCATCCATTGGTTGCAGTAGGTGCTCCATTTGCTCCTGCATTTGTAAATGTACCAGCACGAATTCTTCCACCCGTTGCTGAATATACTGTAGCAGTTTCAGTAGATAGACCTAATACATCGGGAACAAGGTCATCACCATCTCCCATAATTAAATCTGCTGTATCTTCTACAACAATATCTGTGTATTGAGTATAAGCAGCAGAGGCACTTGGAGGTGGATCAACTGTAATTGTTGCACCAATACTTAATACATTATCTGTATAATATAATTTATTTAATGGACTAGTCTGCGTACTACTTAATGCAGTTCCTAATCCTGCTGGTAGTGATGTTAAATTAGAACCATCACCACTGAATGAAGTAGCATTTATAGTGGTTGCAGTTACAATACCACTAAATCTTGCTCCACCATCTTTATAAATTGTCGCACCAGTACCTATAGGAGTATCACCACCTAATACATTAATTCCTGCAGCTTCTACACCTACACTATGAACATTAGTAGTACCTGTCTTAAAATTAAGTGCTGTTATAATACCACTTATAACAGGATAACTACTAATACCAGGTCCAGTGATTCTAGTGAAAGACATTTATATACTTTTTAGTTATTTATAATCTACTCACTTAAATAAGAACTTAAATGGACATTTACTTTCTGAAGTAGTCTTAGAAAATAATTTAGGTTTCCAATCACCATCCTCAACTGATTTTAAATGACGTGGTATATAATTATTAACTATTCTTTCTTGTTTAGATATATCTTCTTCCTTTCTCAAAACATAAGTATCATCCAAATTTGAAGAATAAAAACATATTCTAAAAAGAGGATCACCTTCTTTAATAATAATAGGTTTATCTTCATCTACTATAGTCATTCCAATACTATTTGATCTTGACCAATTAGATAAATTCCACCAACCATTAGTAGTAATAAAATTATTATTATATGCAGTCATAGGATGATCCATCATTTCAATCCAAATATCATCATCCTCTGTCCAAAATAAAAATTTAGGATCACTCAATTGAATAACTGGTTTTGGTGAATTGAGATGATCATTATCAAGAACTACAATCGAGGTATCACTACATTCTATATTAAAATGACCGTCTTTGTTTTGTATTGATATGGAAAAATCCATAGAAGAATGAGCTACAAAAGTTCTGCTATTCTTATGATGAAAAGCAGGACATTTGTATTGAACAAAATTTGAATCTACAAGATCAATTTGTCTTGTTAATGTATCTTCTATAAATCCTAAACTGTTATAATGTATAATTCTCTCACTACTCATTCAATCAAGAAGGTTTTGTCGGCCAAGTAACTGAAGTTGGATCCAAATAATAACTAGAATCTAACTTTGGTGTAGAGTTAGCAGGAAGATCTCTTAAATCTTGACGATATTCTTTCCAATTAGTAGGAACTTCACTGCCAGTTTCTTGTGCTTTTACTGCAACCCAGTCACACTCTGCAAGAAGTCTATCTCTATGTTCACGCAACTGTCTTACAGGTTCAGCAGCATCCATATCTGCAATTTTATTATTAATTTCTGATTCTGTTGGTTTTGATTGGTCCTTATCAACCCAAACTAGGTTACTATAAAGATAACCATCTTCCTGAGTAGCACGGGCTTCCCATTCTGCTCCTGGTCTAAGTATTGGTAATACATCTGGAAGTTCGTATTTCATAATTAGTCTAACTCTATAGCGGATATACGTGATCTAACAGTATCATTAGCAACCGAAGTAGTTGTAATAGTAGCACCATTAACACTGGTTTGTTTCATACTATATGTAACTTCATTAGTAGTGTTTGGATGATGAACCATACAAAGAGCATAGATTCCTCTTGTTCGTCCACCTTCAGATCCTATCTGATAAACACCGTGACCATCTCTTTCTCCCCAGATAATTTGAGTTTCTGAAATACCTGAATGATTAAAGAAAAGTTGAAGTGCAGCCATTCTAGCCCAAGATGTACTATTATGAACAGTATATGGCATATAAACATTAATCTGAAATCTACTAGCAGCTGCTGTTGGAGTTACTGTACACGATACACCACAATCAGTTTTACTATTACTTGATGTTGTAGAAGTTACTACTGACCAAGCCCTAGAACCTTCTCCACGATTATAAGTTCTACATGCCTTAGCTTGATCTCCATTGGTACTAAAATTAATACCCATTAGTTTACCTCCGTCAAATTAAACTTATACTTTTTACCATTACGATTATTTATTAAGAAAAGATCATTTTCACCCTCCTGAATAGTATAGTCACCCCAAGTTCCATCAACATCATTACCACCTTCTACTGCTTCATTAGAGAGTTGTAAATCTTGTGTATATAAATCTCTCCAACGATCACCAGGTCCACCTAAATCATAAGTATTAGTTGCTCCTGGTTGAAGATGTCCTGAATTATTAATTTTACATCTAGTAACTTCAGATCCAGTCTCTGATGTATTAAAAACTATCTCTCCATCATCCTTATTAGTAGTATCTGAACCAGACCTTAAGTAAATACTACAGACAGAAGTATTATTCCATTTACCTTGAATAATTCCTAAAGCATTATTTGCAGAAGTTCTATCTGCATCCATAGTAATTTGTGTGTAATGATTACCATTATTAGTAATACTTACACCATCTCCAGAACCATTTCCTGTAATATTAAGTTGTCCTGCACCATCATAAGTAAGAGTAGATTCCCCTTCTAATGTGTTTGCGGTTCCAGATCCAGTTATTAATCTATTATC
>CETM01065627.1_pt1 | contig 13560 bp, 10 predicted proteins | sample 361451 | NCBI WGS metagenome assembly CETM01 (sample SAMEA2622690, study PRJEB7988) | marine metagenome | isolation source: saline water (ENVO:00002010), including
ATAAAGAATATACTTAAAAAATTACTTCCTTTCATTTTTTCAAAATATATAAAATTTGTTTATAAGACAAATAAATGGACCCAAGTGAATGATAGCAAAGTAAAAGAGTTTTGGTCAGAAAATAAAACTTTTATATGGATACATTGGCATGGCCAAAGTTTAATGTTACCCAATCATTGGTCTCACAGCTCTCAAAAATTAAATGCCTTGGTTTCTCGTCATGGGGATGGAGAATTAATTGCACAAACATTAAAAAATCTTAAAATTGAGCTAATAAGAGGAGCTGGTAATCCAGATAAGCTTGGTTTAAAGGAAAAAGGCGGTACAGTTGCTCTACGAACAATGCTAAGGCTTCTTAGAAACGAGCAATCTGTAGCTTTTACTGCTGATCAGCCTCCTGGTCCAGGAAAAATAGCTGGTAAAGGATCAATTATTTTAGCAAAATTATCCGGTTGTCCAATTATTCCTGTGGCAGCAACAACATCTAAAAGATATGAATTTAATAATTGGGATAATTTTACTTTAAATTACCCTTTTGGGTCAGGATCAATAGTTTTTGGTGATCCTATTTATGTAGACAAAAACTCTAATGATCAGGATATTGAAAATAAAAGATTAATACTACAAGAGAGTCTTAATGCCATTACATCTCGGGCAAAGGAGCTTCTTTAAACATGTTTAATCCTTTTTTTATAATAATCTATAGATCTTTTTCTTATTTCTTAAATTTATTTACTTGGCTAATTTTTATTATTAGATCTCTAAGAAAAAAAGAAGAATGGATAAGAAAAAAAGAAAGATTTGGTGTTGTTAATATAGAAGATAAAGCAGATAAATATATTTGGTTTCATGCAGCAAGTGTTGGAGAGTTGTTATCAATAAGACCATTAGTTCAAAAGCTATTAAATGAACATTATAATATAATAATCACTACTACTACAGTAAGCTCTGCAAATTTATTCAAAAAAGTATTTCCTAGTAATGTTAAACATCAATACATACCTTATGATATCCCAAAATACACAAAACGTTTTCTGAACAGATTAAATATTGAATTGGCAATTTTTGTTGAGTCAGAAATATGGCCTAATTTTATAATTGAGTGTAAAAAAAGAAATATTCCTCTATTTCTCATAAATGCAAGATTTTCAGATAAATCTTTTAAATTTTGGGGTTATGCAAGAAGATCTTTATATTATTTGCTTGGTTCTTTTGAGTTTATAATTCCTCAAAATACAAAAACTTACAATTGGTTTAAAAATCTGGGATATGAAAACATTGAATTTCTTGGAAACATAAAACATGACGCTCAGAAATTAGAAATAAATAAATATAAACTAGAAATTCTTAAAAAATCTATTTCTAATAAGAAAATAATTTTAGCAGTGTCAACACATCACGGCGAAGAGGAGGTTATCTTCTCATTATTTAACAAGTTAAAGCTTGAAGTAGATAATTTAATATTAATTATAGCCCCTCGACATCCAGAAAGGGCTAAATTTATTTCTGATTTAGCAATTAAAAAAGGTTTTGAAAGTAAACATATTAAATTTCTGTCTAAAAATGAAAAGATACCTTCTGAAACTAAGTTTATTATTTATGATAGGATTGGCGAATTAGGAGCGCTTTATGAACTTGCTGATTTTGTTATTTTAGGTGGGGCATTTAAGAATCATGGAGGTCATAACCCGTTCGAGCCGGCTAAATTTGCAATTCCAATATTTACTGGTCCTAATTTTTATAATTTTGAAGACGATTATAAAAATCTATTTGAAGCTGAGGGTGCAATTAATTTCACTGAAGATAGTTTTATAAAACTGTATAAAGATAAAAACAGATTAATTGAAATTGGAAAAAATGCTGAAAGATGTGTAACAGAATTTGGAGGAGCAACCGAGGGTATTTTTAATATAATAAAAAGGCATAAAAATAATGTATTTTAAGTTTTGGTGGTATAAGTCTCCTAATTTTTTAGCTTTATTAAATTATTTCTTTGATTTTTTACTATTGATAAAGAACCTGCTTGTAAAAAAATATAATTCAAAATTAAAGGTTATATGTGTAGGTAATTTTACTCTTGGTGGTTCAGGTAAAACACCTATGGTTAGATTTCTTAGAAAAAACCTAAGCAGTAAAGGTTATAAATGTGCTGTCCTTCTCAGAGGTTATAAAGGTAATCTGAAGGGCCCAATAATTGTGAATAGCAATACTCACTTATCATCTGAAGTTGGCGATGAAGCCCTATTACATGCGAAAGACGGGCTAACTATAGTTTCTAAGAATAGAGTAAATGGTTGTAAATATATTGAAAATCTTGATGTCGATATAATTATACTTGACGATGGCTTTCAAAACCCAAGCTTAAATAAAGATTATAATTTAATAGTTGTTTCAGCTAACAGAGGAATTGGGAATAAACTGGTCTTTCCATTAGGCCCTTTAAGAGAGTCTTTTAGAAAAGCAATTGGTAAAGTAAACATGATAATTAAATCTATAAATTCAGAAATTGATCATCACTCGCTTATATTTATTGAAAGAAATTTTAAAAAAATTATAGATGCAGAATATCTCAGTAAAATTGATAAGGGTTTATCAGAAAATGTAATAGTTTTTACTGGTATTGCTGACCCTGATAGGTTGATATCTTCAATTAAGAATAAAAACAAAAGAATTATCAGATCTTTTCTCTTATCAGATCACCAAGAGATTAAGGAAAAGCTGGCTAAAAAAATATTAGAACTATCTGAAAGAAATAATGCTGACATACTTACAACCGAAAAAGATATTGTTAGGCTTTTTGGTTATCAAGAAGGTTCTTCTAAAAATGAGTTATTTATTAAATCAAACATAGTTACTTTAGAGGTAAATGTTGATGCAGAGACAATAATCAGTGACATTGAAAAATCTCTTAATTTAACTAGAAAATAGCATAACCCCCATCAACAATAAACATATCACCTGAATGATAAGCAGATGCATCAGAAGCTAAGTATGCAGCAATTCCTGAAAAATCTCTCGGTTCTCCCCATCTTCTCATAGGTACTCTACTTATAACCTTGTCTGTAAATTTTTGATTATTCTGATTTATTTCTGTCATATCTGTAGCGATCCAGCCAGGTAAAATTGTATTAGCTCGTATTCCATATCTTGCATGTTCAACTGCAATACCTTTCATCATTGATATAATTCCCCCTTTCGATGCTGAATAAGGTTGTGTTTTAGCAGCACCCTCAATTCCTGCTAAGCTTGCTACACCAATTACAGAACCACCTACATCTCCGTTATTAGCTCTTTCTACCATATGCTTTGTTGTTTCTCTCAATGTAAAAAAAACTCCATCCAAATTAACCGACAATACTTTTCTGTAAGCTTCTGTATTCATATTTTCAAAAGACCCTGCAAAGACATTCATACCAGCATTTGCAAAAACTGAATCTATTCTTCCAAAGTCATTAAGAACTATTTTAACAGAATCAATAACTTCCTTCTCATTCGAAACATCAACTTCATATGTAAGAACTTTTACACCATAATCACATAATAGCTCTCTCGATTTTTCATTTTTCTCTTTGTTTCTTCCCCAGATTGCAACATTTGAACCACATTCAGCCAAACCTTCGGCCATTCCAAGGCCTATTCCGCCATTTCCTCCTGTGATTAATGAAACTCTTCCAGATAAATCAAATATTCCTTTTTTCATAATCCTTGCCTTATAATTTTTTTTCTTCAATAAATAGATAATATGTTCATTAAGTTTTTTCTTTTATTTGTATTTTTATACAACAATTACCTTTTTGCAGAGTCTTATATTCAGAATCTTGAAATTATTAATGATAGCGGAGTACCAATTCATTATAATGTAGAAGTTGTAAAAACATATGAAGATCAAAAAACTGGCCTTATGCACAGAAAAAACCTTGAAGAAAATAAAGGTATGCTTTTTTTATTTGATAGTGAAAAAAAAGCTTCATTTTGGATGAAGAATACATTTATTTCTTTAGATATTATATTTATAAATAAGGATGGAAGTATTAATACTATATATAAAAACACTAAGCCATTGAGCCTAAAAACACTTAATTCAAAAGGAAATGTTTTAGCGGTTTTAGAAATTAATTCTGGTGATACTGACAAAAATAGTATCGGAAAAAAATCTTATGTTAATATTAGTAATTTGATAAAAAAATTTTAATCGTACAAAACTCTAATGATTTCGTAACTTTTACCTCCGCCAGGTGTATTAACATCTACTTCATCACCAACAGATTTTCCAATAAGCGCTTTTGCTATTGGTGAAGATATAGAAATCTTTTTTTCTTTAAAATCAGACTCTACATCTCCAACTATTTGATATTTAGCTTTTTCATCAGTATCAAGATCAATTAATATTACTTTTGCTCCAAACTTTATATCCTTACCAGACAATTTACTCGGATCTATTACCTCTGCTTTACTTAATAAATCTTCAAGTTCCATTATTCTTGTCTCATTATGGGCTTGCTCTTCTTTTGCAGCATGATATTCAGCATTTTCAGATAAATCTCCGTGAGCTCTTGCTTCTGCGATAGCATTAATAATCCTTGGTCTTTCAATGGTTTTAAGACTTTTGAGTTCTTCTTCCACCTTCAGCTTACCATCACTTGTTATAGGTTTTTTTTCCATTTTAAATCTCTTTTTCTATTATGCTTTAAAGAAAGAAATTATTCAAATTTTACTTTTTATAGGATTGGATAGTATCAACATCTATTTCACCATTTCTTATGGCTTTGATGCCAGCAACAGCAGCAATAGCTCCAGAGACAGTTGTATAATATGGTATATTATTTTCTAGCGTTGATCTTCTTATTGATTTTGAGTCCATGATAGCTTGGGGTGTTTCAGTTGTATTAAACACAAGAGCAATATCGTTATTTTCAATTTCATCCACTATATGAGGGCTTCCTTGAAGTACTTTATTAATCTTTTTTGCCGAAATTCCCTTTTGATTTAAAAAATCACAAGTTCCACCAGTGGCTAAAATTGAAAAACCGATATCCTCTAACTCTTTGACAGGTTTGTATATTTTTTCTTTATCATCATCTTTTACAGAAACAAAGAGGACTCCATCGATAGGAACATCAGTACCGCAAGCTATCTGGCTTTTTGCAAATGCGATACCAAATTCTCGGTCAATTCCCATCACCTCTCCTGTGGATCTCATTTCAGGGCCTAGTATTGTATCCACACCAGGGAATCTTTTAAAAGGAAAAACTGCTTCTTTAATTGCAATATGTTCTAATTTTTTATCTTCATATTTTAAATGTTTCAATTGAGCTCCTGTCATTATCTTTGTTGCAATCTTAGCTATTGGATTCCCTGAAACTTTTGCAACAAAGGGCACGGTTCGACTCGCTCTAGGATTAACTTCAAGGATAAAAATCTCACTATCTTTGATCGCAAACTGTACATTCATCAAACCCTTTACATTCATAGCCTTTGCAATTTTAATAACACTTACTTTTAACTTATCAATAATTTCTTCACTTAGTGAAAATGGTGGCATTGAACAGGCAGAGTCACCAGAATGAACCCCAGCCTCTTCAATATGCTCTAAAATTCCAGCAATATAAAAATCTTTTCCATCTGAAAGAGTGTCAATATCAACTTCAATTGCATCACGTAGATAAGAGTCTATTAAAACAGGACTTGAACCAGAAACAACAACTGCTTCATTTATATATTTTTTAAGTTGAATTTCAGAGTGGACTATTTCCATAGCTCTTCCACCAAGAACATATGAGGGTCTAATTACAACGGGGTAACCAACTTCATTTGCAATATCTATCGCCTCACCTGATGATTTTGCAATACCATTATTTGGTTGTTTTATATTTAATTTTTCCATTAAGTTTTTAAACCTGTCTCTGTCTTCTGCTAAATCAATAGCATCTTGATTGGTTCCTAGAATAGTTATTGGTATCTTATTAATTTCAAATTCTTTAGATAATTTTAATGGAGTTTGCCCACCAAATTGAACAATTGCGCCAAGAAGATTTCCTTTTTTAGACTCGATGTTTATGATTTCTGAAACATCTTCAAGTGTTAAAGGCTCAAAATATAATCTATCAGACGTATCATAGTCAGTTGATACGGTTTCAGGGTTACAATTAATCATAATACTCTCGATATTTAAGTCTGAAAGTGCAAACGATGCATGGCAACAACAGTAATCAAATTCGATACCCTGACCAATTCTATTCGGCCCTCCACCCAATATGATAACTTTTTTATTATCACTTGGTAAAGATTCACAATATTCATTATCGTTATAGATATCACCAACATATGTTGAATACATATAATCTGTTTTTGTTTCAAACTCTGCAGCACATGTGTCTACTTTTTTATATACTGGTCTTACATTAAGCTCTATTCTCTTATTTCTTACAAACTCTTCTTCTTCATTAACCAACTTAGCTAAGCGTGAGTCAGAAAAGCCCATTGATTTAATTAATTTAAAATTCTCCTTATCATTTGGTAGACCTTCTTTTTGAATGAGTTTTTCCCAAAGCACGATTTCTTCTATTTGTTTTAAAAACCAAGGGTCATAATAAGTTATTGAATTTACTTCTTCTAAAGACAAACCACATCTAAAAGCTTCTGCTATAAATAATAATCTATCTGGGGAAGCTATTTTAAGTTTGTTTTTTATTTCTTCCTTTGTAAATCCTTCATCAGACAATTCATTAAAACCATCAAGATCATTTTCAAGCGATCTTAAACCTTTTTGAATTGATTCTTGAAAATTACCACCAATAGACATAGCCTCACCAACAGATTTCATTGATGTTGTCAGTGTAGATTCTGACCCAGGAAATTTTTCGAAAGCAAATCGAGGTATCTTTGTCACAACATAATCGATAGAAGGTTCAAATGAGGCAGGTGTAGTGGCTGTAATGTCATTAACTAACTCATCAAGGCTATAACCTACAGCTAAAAGAGCTGCTATTTTAGCGATGGGAAAACCCGTGGCCTTTGAAGCTAGAGCAGAAGATCTAGATACTCTGGGATTCATTTCGATTATAACTATTCTTCCATCTTTTGGATTTACAGCAAATTGAACATTAGAGCCACCAGTATCCACCCCAATTTCTCGTAATGTTTTTATTGATGCATTTCTTAGCTCCTGATATTCTCTATCTGTGAGAGTTAAAGCTGGTGCAACAGTAACTGAGTCTCCAGTATGAACTCCCATTGGATCAATATTTTCAATTGAACAGACAATTATACAGTTATCTGATTTATCTCTAACGACCTCCATTTCAAACTCTTTCCAGCCGATAACTGACTCTTCAACTAGAACCTCACTGTTAGGTGAGTTTCTTAATCCATCGCTAACAATTTGATGAAATTCATCAGTGTCATAAGCTATTCCACCACCCGTTCCTCCAAGAGTAAAGGAGGGTCGAATAATTGCGGGTAAGCCAATACTGTCTATTTTTTCTTTAGCTTCCTCTAATGTATGGGCAATAAATGATTTAGGTGTTTCTAAACCAATAGAATTCATTGCTACTCTAAATTCTTCACGATTTTCAGCTTTTGATATAGCTTCTTTATTAGCGCCAATTAGTTCAACATTATTTTTTTCAAGAAAACCAGTACTTGCAATTTCTAAAGATACATTAAGAGCTGTTTGTCCTCCCATTGTCGGTAATAAGGCATCCGGCTTTTCTTTTAATATGATCTTTTTAATAATATCGCTTGTAATTGGCTCTATGTATGTTGCATCAGCAACTTCCGGATCAGTCATAATTGTTGCAGGATTGGAATTTACTAATATTATTCTATAGCCTTCTTTTTTCAGAGCTTTGCATGCTTGAGTTCCTGAGTAATCGAATTCACAAGCTTGCCCGATTATAATTGGACCTGCGCCGATAATTAATATGCTTTTAATATCTTCTCTTTTAGGCATTCATATATTTCTCGATGTTATTTGAAAATTTTTCAAAAAGATAATAACTATCATTTGGTCCTGGCGATGCTTCAGGATGATGTTGAACTGAAAAAACTGGTTTATTGATTATTTCAATTCCGCAATTACTTCCGTCAAATAAACTAGTGTGTGTTTCTTTGATATTTTCAGGTAAACTATCACTCTTAACGGCAAAACCATGATTCATAGATGTGATATTTACAGTTGTATCATAGTTATTTTTTACTGGATGATTTGCTCCATGGTGACCTTGATGCATTTTATAAGTTTTTAATCCTAATGATAGTGCAAGTAATTGATGGCCAAGACAAATTCCAAATATAGGTAAATTTGATTCTATTAGCTTTTTAATCACTGGGATTGCGTAAATCCCAGTGGCACTAGGGTCACCGGGACCATTTGACAGAAAAACTCCATCAGGTTTTAAATCAATTATATCATTGTAAGATGATGTACATGGAATAATAGATATCTTTTCAAATCTTGAGGAAAGACATCTTAGGATATTTTTTTTCACTCCATAATCTACTACAACAACATGGGCATTAATTCTTTTTTTTTCAATTTTATTATTGAAAATATTTATTTCATCTTCATCCCAGGAGATTGTTTCTTTGCAGGTTACAAGCTTTGCAAGGTCTTGATCGTTTATTCCAGAAAACATTTTAGCATCTTCCAGATAAGGTTGAAATGATTCAATTCCGTTTCTATCATGAACTATTGTTCCATTTATAAGACCTTTTTCTCTAATTAGAGATGTTAAAGCCCTAGTATCTACTCCATAAATACCTATTATTGAATTATCTTTTAACCAATTGTCTAAGTCTACTTCGGACCTCCAATTAGAGGGATTTGTAACAAGAGACCGAAATATTGCTCCACTAATATGAGGTCTCTTTAAACCCTCATTATCAATAGAATTAAGACCTACATTACCAATATGAGGAAAAGTAAAAGTAATTATTTGTGAGCAATAAGATGGATCCGTCATAATTTCTTGATAACCAGATATAGCGGTATTGAAACAAACTTCTCCAGAAGATTTCCCTATTGCCCCAAAGCCAAATCCGCTAAAGATCGTTCCGTCATCCAAAACAATTGCACCAGTAGGATTTTTCGATACCCATTTTACCATAAAATTGACCTTCTAAAAAAATAAGAAAAATATTTTATATTTAGCAAGAGATTAGAATTAAAAATAAAAAAAAGGCCCATCAAATTTTTCTCAGTAAAAAAAATAATTAAAAACGAATCAATTATTTAAAAACAAATTGACGAAACTTATAAACACTAAACGAGTGAGTCAAGAAACAAATCAAATGATGATTTTTTTTTTAATTTTATATATCCTTAATTATTTAATTGTTGGAGTAATAAATGCTTAAAACTAAACTTAAAGATGAACTAATTAAAGCAATGAAAGATAAAGATAAGTTAAAGGTTTCTACATTACGAATGGTCAATGCTTCTATTAAAGATCTTGAGATCAGTCAGAGAACAAATAATCAAGAAGATGAAATATCAGATAATAAGATAATAGATATTCTTGTTAAAATGGTGAAACAAAGAAAAGAAGCTGCTGACACTTACAAGCAAGGCAATCGAGATGATTTGAGTAAAAAAGAATTAGATGAAATTAAGATAATCGAGGAGTACCTACCCAAACAGTTATCTGAGGATGAGATTATTAAAATAATAGAGGATTTAATCTCAAAAAATAACATATCTGACATTAGCGGGATGGGTCTATTAATGTCAGAGATCAAAAAAAAATATTCCGGTCAACTAGATTTAGGTTTGGCTTCTAAAATAATTAAGGATAGAATTAATTCTTGAGGAAAAAATTAATAATGAAATTTTCGAAATCCCTTTTAGATGAAATTAAAAGTAAAATAGAAATATCTGATATTGTTGGAAAAAGAGTAATCCTGCAGAAAAGAGGTAAAGAATTTATCGGCTTATCACCTTTTCAAAATGAAAAAACTCCTTCTTTTACTGTAAACAATGAAAAGCAATTTTATCACTGTTTTTCATCAAACAAGCATGGTGACATTTTTACATTTCTTGTTGAAGTTGAAGGACTTTCTTTTCCTCAAGCTGTTGAACAATTAGCAGAGCAAGCTGGTGTTGAAATTAGAACATTAACCAAGGATGAAGAAAAAAAAATCGATGGAAGAAAAAAACTCAATTCAATAATGGAAATTGCAAATGATTTTTTCATGAATAATCTTTTGCGAGATAATAGAGCCCTAAATTATCTTAACAATAGGGGTATTAATAAAGATATAATCCTGGAATATAAAATTGGTTATGCGAAAGATAGTTTTTCATCTCTTAACGATTATCTCAAAGCTAAAGGTATATCAAATGAGAACATATTACTTGCCGGATTAATTATTAAGAGCGAAAAGAAAAAAGATAGTTTTTATGACCGTTATCGAGATCGAATAATTTTTCCTATAACAAATATTTATGGAAAAATAGTTGGTTTTGGTGGGAGAGTTATAAATGAAGATAACAAACCAAAATATATGAACTCACCTGAAACAGAAATATTTCACAAAGGTAGTTTGCTATATAACTATTCAAATATTAAATCTCCAATAAAAAAAATTGAAAATCTTGTAGTCGTTGAAGGTTATATGGATGCAATAAGCTTATGCTCAAAAGGATTTAAAAATGTGGTTGCGCCCTTAGGTACTGCAATGACCGAAAAACAACTTAATTTAATTTGGGGTTTAGTTGACTCACCAATTATTTGTTTTGATGGAGATAAAGCGGGAAAAAATGCAGCAGCTAGAGTAATTGAATTAGCTATTCCTCATTTAAAACCAGGTAAAAATATAAGGTTCATCAATTTAAATGATGATTTAGATCCCGATGATTATGTGAGCAAAAATGGAATTAAGTCTTTTTTTAGTTTGACCAAAAATTCAACTCCGTTAAATCAACAAATATGGAAAAATTTTCTAAATAGCGCTGATATATCAACGCCTGAGGGGAAAGCAAATTTAGAAAAAGAGCTTCGTTCAATATTAAGACAAATTTCTGATAAAGATATAAGAAAACATTATGGCTTATACTTTAAAGAATCTATGGATAAGGTTTTTTATAATTTTGAAAAACAACCAATTTATTATGATAAGAAAAATAAATTTAATTCATTTGATAAATTTAAAATTAAAGATAGCAAAGTTGGGTCAGGTGAAAAAATTCCATCAGGTTTAGAAACATTATTAATTTCTGGTATCTTAATTTATCCCGAAATAATAGAAGATAATATTGAAAATTTTGAATCCTGCTTAATAAACCATAAATTACTTAACCAAATCAGAGATGAAATTATAAATTTCTTATCAAGAGTAAATAGCTATGATTTAGAAGAAATAAAAAATTTTATCAGTAGGGAGTATGGAGAAACTTTAAAAAAAGAGCTTAAATTTTCAAAGAAATACTGGTCTAACTATAAAAATTCTACTATAGAAACTATTTCATCAATTTGGGTTGAAATATTTAAAGATGATCAACATATAAAATCTCTAGATATTGAAATTAATAATTTTGATAAGAATGTTAAAAGTGATACTAACGAAAAAAGATTAATTAATATTTTAGAAAAGAAAGATATTGAATTAAAAAAAATAACTGAAAAATATGGCCAATAAAAGAAAAAGTAAAAAAACAAATAATCAGAATCAAGGCACTGACTCTGCTCTAATAGATATGTCTGATCGGGATGTTAAGAAGATGATAAAAACTGCAAAGTCTCAAGGCTTTGTAACATATGATCAATTAAATAAAGTCACTTCCTCTGAAGACCTTACTTCAGAGCAGATTGAAGATGTGATGTCTATGTTATCAGAAATGGGCATAAATGTTATTGAAAATGAAGAAGAGGAGCAGGCAACTGAAACCGTTCCAACAAAGAAAACAACCTCAGAGAGAGCTGATAGAACTGACGACCCAGTAAGGATGTATCTAAGAGAGATGGGTTCTGTAGATCTTTTATCCAGAGAAGGTGAAATTGCTATAGCTAAAAGAATTGAGGCTGGAAAAGAGGCAATGATAGAAGGCCTTTGTGAAAGTCCTCTGACATTTCAGGCAATAATTATATGGAGAGATGAGTTGAATGAAGGTCAAGTTCTTCTTAGAGATATTATTGATTTAGAGGCTTCATACGAAGGTCCAGAGGCTAAGAATAAAAAGATTGCAGTTGATAAAATATCAGATGATAAACAAAAAGATGATGATAATGAATCTGATGACGATAACGAAAATATTGATAATGAGAATAATGATTATGATAATAATCTATCGCTTGCGGCTATGGAGGCTGAATTAAAGCCCGGTGTGTTTGATATTTTTGATGTAATATCGGATAAATATAAAAAGCTTAGAAAATTACAAGATAAAAGAAATGATCTAAAAAAACAAAAAAAAGATTTATCTTCACGCCAAATGGACACATACAATGAATTTTCATCTGATTTAAAAGACTCAATGAAAAAATTATCATTAAATCCTAATAGAATTGAAGCACTTCTTGATCACTTATATGATATTAATAAAAGATTGGTTGATTTAGAGATTTCATTATGGAAAATGGCAAATTCGTGTGGAATTGATCGAAGAGATTTTCTAAAAGAGTACCATGGAAACGAACTTGATCCAACATGGATTAATCGAGTTGTAAGACTCAAAAGAGATGGATGGCAGAAGTTTGTTAAAGAAAATAGAAAAACTATTAAGTCAATTTTTTCTGATATTCATGATCTTTCAGATGAAACCGGTCTAGAGATTGAAGAATTTAGGAAAATTGTCTTAAAGGTTCAAAAAGGTGAAAGAGAAGCCGCAGTTGCAAAGAAAGAAATGGTAGAAGCAAATTTGAGATTAGTTATTTCTATTGCAAAAAAATATACCAATAGAGGTCTACAATTCCTTGACTTAATTCAAGAAGGAAATATAGGCTTGATGAAGGCCGTTGATAAATTTGAATATAGAAGAGGTTATAAGTTTTCAACATATGCAACCTGGTGGATAAGGCAGGCAATTACTAGATCTATTGCTGATCAAGCAAGAACCATAAGAATTCCAGTTCATATGATTGAAACGATAAATAAATTAGTAAGAACCTCAAGGCAAATACTTCATGAAATTGGAAGAGAACCCACTCCCGAAGAATTGTCAGATAAACTTCAGATGCCGCTTGATAAAGTTAGAAAAGTTTTAAAAATTGCTAAAGAGCCAATATCACTCGAAACACCTGTTGGAGATGAAGAGGATAGTTATCTTGGAGATTTTATCGAGGATAAAAATGTTTTATTGCCGGTCGATGCTGCAATACAAGCGAATTTGAGAGAAACTACTACTAAGGTTCTAGCAATGTTAACACCCAGAGAAGAGAGGGTATTAAGAATGCGATTTGGTATTGGTATGAATACTGATCACACTCTTGAAGAAGTTGGTCAACAATTTTCAGTTACAAGAGAGAGAATTAGACAAATAGAAGCAAAGGCTCTCAGAAAATTAAAACACCCTACGAGATCCAAAAAATTACGTAGCTTTCTTGATAATTAAAATATAAAAGA
>CETM01204342.1_pt1 | contig 13536 bp, 5 predicted proteins | sample 361451 | NCBI WGS metagenome assembly CETM01 (sample SAMEA2622690, study PRJEB7988) | marine metagenome | isolation source: saline water (ENVO:00002010), including
ACAATCATTACTAGATCTCATTCTGAAAAGATTCCGTCTCAAGAGGGCGTAGATGTAATTCCAGTTCGCTGGGCTAGATTGCCGATGGCGTTTACTCGTTCGTATGGAAAAAGCGCCCTCAAGGCATTGAAAAAATTGCATGCCAAAAAACCGATTGATATAATCAATGCACACCTGCCTTTAGTCTCATGGAAGCGAAAGGAATTCAGGTGGTTGGAACAAAACATCGCTCCTGTTGTTTCTTGCCTACATGGCTCTTGGTTGGGCGAAAAAGAAGGCGTAAAGCGCGCAGCAGCGGCAAAAGAATCAGCCACATGGAAAAATCCGAACGATTTGGCGATATTAACCACGGCTGGTTGGTATTCTAAATATGAAAGAGCAGGGGTTCTTGAATCAAGTATTTGTGTAGCAAATTCACAATCCACCCTCAAGGAATTCAAGCGATGGTACAAACCGGAAGAAAACTTCGATTGTGAGGTTATTTTGTGGGGTTGCGACCACAAGGTGTTCCGCCCTCCAAATATTGATGATGAAGCAGAACAGTTGGAGCATGAAAGAATTAGACAACAGTATGGATGTGGTGATGAAGAAGCACTAAATTATTCACCGCAAACAAAGACTCCAATGTTGCTTGCAGTTGGCCGGTTAGTTGCTCGTAAAGGATACATGACTTTGCTGCGAGCCATGCCTAAAATTCTGAACCAAAATCCCAATGTAAAATTAGTGATTGTTGGGCGCGGACACATGAAATCCAGCCTCGAGAAAACCGCCAAAAAACTTGGAATTTCGCAATCAATTTTCATCAAGAGCAGCCTTTCTTTTGAACAACTTGCACAACACTTCCGTTCAGCGGATTTGGTGGTTTATCCTTCATACTACGAAGGCCAAGGGCTCATTCCACTCGAATCTTTAGCGAGTGGCACACCGGTTGCAACCGTAAACCAAGAGCCATTGACTGAGATGATTGATGATACTGTTGGCGGTTTATTCAAGCGTGGTAATCCAGATGACTTGGCTCGCTGCGTCAATCAAATGTTAGCCAGCGCTGATACTTCACAAAAGGCAAATCTTGGTCGAGATAGAGTTCTTTCAAACTACACTTATGAACACAATGCAGCCGATTATGAAGCGGTTTTCAAGCGAGCGATTTCCAAACGCAAAAATTAGGGAAAAATGCAAATTTTCTAGACTCTTGACTAATTTCGTGTCGGGGTTGTTTTGAAAACCAATCCCTAGCATGCACGCACATGCGCGCGGAGCAGTGGGTGGTGTGCTTCCTCGCAGTGTCCTTGTTGACATTTTTGCCGACCGTGCAAGCCGATGATGACACTTCCACAGCAAATGTACTTACAAATGGCGTTTCAACCAACGGTTATGTTTGCTATGATGATGGTTGTTCACCAACAGATGAAGTTGATTGGTGGAAAATTTATGCTTACAAGGGAGATATTGTCCAAGTGTCATTTTCAGGTTCAGGAAACAATATGATTCCAGTAATTGGTGATGGATGGGAAGCAGATTTCTCACTTCATGATTCTTCAGGCACGCAAGTTGCTGGTCAAGCAATGGATGATGCCGGTTCTTCGACTACACTTTCTACTACGATGTCTACCGCAGGTTGGGTTTATGTTAAAATCAAGGGCAAAGATAGTTGGTTTAATGATGGAGTAGATTATACTTTAACTCCAAGTATCAATCAAGATAACCGTGATACTGATGAGGATGGATTCATCGATACTGAAGATGATTGTGACTTAGTTCAAGGTACTTCCACCAACGATCGTCAAGGTTGCATTGACACAGACTCAGACGGTTGGTCTGACCCCGATGAAGGCTGGACTACAAATAATGGAGCAGATGCTTTTCCCACTCAGCCAAGTCAGTGGATAGATTCTGATAATGACGGGTTTGGTGACAATATTGACGGCTTTGAACCCGACCACTGCCCATATAGTAGGGGCTATTCCACTCTAGATCGCTTTGGATGCTTAGATTCAGATGGAGATGGTTGGTCTGATGCAGACCCTGGGGGCTTAGACGGAGTTGAGCCATGGTTTGCTCATCCTAATGGTTCGGCAGACGCTTTCCCGTTTACTCCTAGCCAATGGAATGATACCGATGAGGATGGATTTGGTGATAATTGGGCCGACGGTTCCTGGAATGAAACTAGAATGAATTGGCCGATTGGCGAGTGGTATGACAATGCAAGCCAACCAGATGCCTGTCCTTTCATCACCGGATATTCTGTAGAAGACAGATTTGGTTGCCCAGATACGGATAGTGATGGATGGTCAGACCCAGATACAAATTGGACCGCTTCAAATGGAGCTGACGCTTTCCCCGAAAATCCTACTCAATGGTCCGACAGAGATAATGATGGCTGGGGTGATAATCAGAGTGAAGGTGCCTTACAAGTCGATGATTTCCCAGATAATCCCACTCAGTGGCTTGATTCTGATGGTGATGGTTGGGGTGATAACAACTCATATGGCGCAACTCAAGTCGACGATTTCCCGTTTATTCCAAGCCAATATCGTGATACCGATGGCGATGGATATGGAGACGCTATTTCAGGATTTGAAGGCGATGTTTGCCCACATAGCACAGTCGAAGAAGTTGAGAGTGGATGGATTAGTTGGGCAGATAGATTTGGTTGTCTAGATTCTGATATGGATGGTTATTCCAATCCTGATGATTGGTGGATTTCTCATCCTGATGGATTTGCTGATGCTTTCCCAGATGATGAGAGCCAATGGCATGATACTGACGATGACGGCTATGGTGATAACCTCGAATATTTCGATGGAGATACTTGGAGAGAAGCATGGCGAGGCGATGGTTGCATTGCTACTGAAGGTAATTCTGCTATGGACAGGTGGGGTTGTCCAGATTCTGATGGCGATGGCTGGTCTGACCCTACAACCCATTGGTTAGCAAGTCCTGGCGGTTTGGCGGATGCTTGGCCTGCAGATGTCACTCAATGGCACGATAGGGATGGAGATGGAAGAGGCGATAATCCAAGAGGAACTACCGCCGATGTTTGCCCAGACATTCCTGGGACTTCACTGGGCCCAACCGCTGGAGGAGATAGATGGGGTTGTCATGATACCGACGGTGATGGCTGGTCCGACCAAGGAGACAAATTCCCGCATGAACCTACACAATGGCGAGACTTAGATGGCGATGGATTCGGTGATAATTCCGAAGGCCATGAAGGCGACGCATGTCCAAATGAGCGCGGCCAATCCTTCTTTGATAGATTGGGTTGTCGTGATTCAGATGGAGATGGTTGGTCGGACCCTTCACAAAATTGGTTAGCGTCTCCGTGGGGCCAAGCCGATGCATTCCCAACCGATCGTTTACAATGGCAAGATACTGATGAAGACGGCTTTGGTGATGTCCCAATGGGTGCAAAGAGAGATGATTGTCCAACTGTAGCTGGCACATCGACTAGAGACGTTCAGGGATGTATTGATTCCGATGGTGATGGTTGGTCAGATGAGTATGGCGGTTGGAATGCCGCAGTCTCAGTGATGGGTGAAGAACCAGCGTCAAGTTGGTTATCCTATGTGATTCTAGGAACTGTGATGCTAATTTCATCAGGACTCGCGATGTTTGTTCGCTATTCTCGCTCAGTATCTTCTCTAGAGAAAGGAGTTGCTGCTGAAATTTCTGAAGGCGAAGGAGGTGGACCAAATGCGTGAGTGGTTTTTGGTTGCTCTAATGTTCTCTCTTTGCTTTACGGGTCATGTAGTAGCAGAAGAGGAAAGCGACCCGTTTACTGCGGCTGGCCTAGATCTGGTTGCATTAAGGAATGATAGTCTTGATAGTAATCAAGATGGAATGATGGACGCAATACGTGTTGTAGTGGTAATCAATTCAACAAATCAGTGGGTTGATTTGACTTTGACATTGATTGGTGAACATACTGGATTCACAGTTTATGAAGAAATTGCGATGGGCTTTGAAGACCAAGAAAATGCATCACTAACCTATGATTCATGGGCGGCAGGTGAGCACAGATTGGTTTTGGAAATCAGCGACTCAGATGGGCGCCTTCTCAAATCCATTAACATTGGAACTTTCGATTTGAGCCCCGCTTTAGCAGTACCTTCTGTTGATTTATTGCTCTCTGGTTCAGAGATTATGCAAACCGGTGATGATTGTGAAATCACTAGAGATTTCATCGATGAGACCGGGCCTCGTTGGGACTTCGAGGGAACTCGTTCAATCATTGGAACACCGTTCAAAGTATTGGATACTGACCATGTTTTGGATTGCAGTAATTGGCCTGCTGGAACGTATATTGTAACTGAAACCTACCAAAACGGACTAGGGCAGACTACCAGTGATACATTGGAACTGGTTATCGTAAACAAACCGCCTCCTCACTTCACAATCGAAGTTAATGGGGACCAAGCTCTTGCAGGCACTCCTTGTACAATCACCCATATGTCTGCTCCAGGCGAAGATCATACTGATTACACCAAAGACTGGCGAATCACACCTTCTATGGGAATGGTTGCAAATTCTAGTTCACTAGATTGTTCACAATGGGGTTCAGGAGTATACAAGATATTACTTACAGTTACTAATGATGAAGAGATTAGCACCACTGCTGGAACGATGCTAATTCGTATACCGTCGCCCGATTTAGAATCCGAAGATAAGGATGCACCGGCACAGTCTAAGGGCGAGAATACCGATACCTCAAGCGTAGGAATTTGGGGCATCCTAATGTTGTCTTTAGTTCTTGGAATTGCAGTATTTGTTTTGATGTTGAAGAGCCCTGAAGATGATGAATTATTTGGTTCAATGCTCGATGAAATGGGAGAGCCTGACGCTGAAGGATTGCCAACCCATGTGGACGACAATGGAATGCTTTGGAGGAAACATGAGAATGGGGAAGTTGATTGGTGGGACCGCTCTTCATTGATGTGGAAGAGGTGGTAAATTGCTCCAAACTATTGCCTTTTGGGTAATGATACTTAGCGGTACGGCATTGGTTGCAATGTTTGTAAATTCTATGTGGAAGAGATATATTCGTCTCAAAGCATTGGAACCCGGATTGGATAAGGAATGGGTTGCTGATTGTGCAAAACTTGGTTCTGCTGCTTTCAAAGGAAGTCAAGTTTCCCTAAAGAATGTTAGAGATTTCACATGGGAGAGTAAGCGAGAGCACAACTCGAAGTGGATTAATACCAAAGTGGATATTGACGATATTGTTGATATTTGGTTTGTAATCGACCATTTTCATAAAATTAAGGGGCTTGCACACACTATGATAACTTTCGAGTTTGGCGATGGACAATTCATCACATTCTCATTTGAGACTAGGCGTGAAGCTGGTGAACGGTACAATCCTTGGAACGGACTTTGGCGAGCCTATGAATTGTATTTGTTGGTAGCCACAGAAACCGATGCCTTGCACCTAAGGACCAATGCACGTAATCACAAAGTTCACCTATTCAGGGTTCAAACCCCGCCAGGTAAAGACAAAGCACTATTCAATGCGCTTTGTGATAGGTTGAATTCTTTAGCAGAAACCCCAGAATGGTACCATACCTTTGGTAAAACTTGTACTACCTCAATTGTTGATCAAGTGAATCTAATCACTCCCGGTAGAATCCCTCGTATGTGGCGTACTTTACTCCCCGGCCACGCAGCCCGAGCAGCATGGAAATTGAAATTGATTGAAGACTGGGGTGGTTATGAATCAACAGTCGAAGCATCAAGAATTGATGAGCGAGCAAGAAAGTGGGATGGTAAGGAAGAATATTCCCGATTTATTAGAGCGCATTTGCCTCCCAAATGAATAACAAATCTCCACCTTCGTGAGATACAGAAACTTCCTTGGAAATCGATTTGTTTCCTACTCCTCTAGTGCCGCTATTCAAGACCTCGCTCGACAACTCAAACTCAACACCTTTCAAGGTTACATTTCTTACTTCTCCAAAGGCCATCAGAGAACAAATTGTTCCTTTATTTAATTCGATTTCCAATCCGGATTCGTCTACTCTACAAGCCCGCCACCCATCGAAATATAGAATTGCATCTGACTGTGATTCGAATAGCGCAGTGAAGGCTGCAAGACGATGATCTAGCCGTCCTCCTTCGACACCTACTACTGCATCTACATCATACGCGCATAGAGCTTTAGCAAGGTCTGAATTTTCTTGATTCTCATCCCCTTCAATTCCTTCTGAATTAGCAATCGAATCTAGGTCTCCTACAACAACATCCCATCCCTCAAATCTATCTGCTGCACCATCCAATGCGATAGTGAATTCTGCATTTTCAAGCAGAGTTTGAAGTAAATCATTTGATGGCCAATCGCCATTAGCAACGACTAGAACCATCCCGGCCATATTACTCCGAAATCATTCATAGATTCAAGCGGTTCGCTTTGTTTATTGTTCTCGGCCCCCTTATGGGGGCCGGATACTCAATCTTTGGGAATAGTAATGTAGGACGGTGGTTGTGATACCCGATATGTCATGGCGAAGCAAGGGACTCCCGATTGCGATTTTCGCCATATTTTTGTTACAGATAATCTCGCCTTTGGTTCAATTTCCAATCGAAGAATTAGATTCCAAACAGGCATCTGAAGCCATGAATGTAGGCTTTTCTACCGGTTCCGGCCACGATTTAGAAGGCGATGTAATCAACATTGATGGAAAGAACTGGACTGTGCGAGGAGAATCAATTTTGGATTATTGGAAGCATGAAGTCCAAAGCGAGAGTGCCGATGCGGCAATCGATATTATTGTCACTGAAACAGGAATAGGTTATGCTTGTTCAATAAATGGCTCAGATGTAAATTTCCATACTTTGCACTTGAATGGTACCTTTGAGACATTGTTAGTCGATACTTGGGCTAGTGGCGCTTCTGATGATTGTGCAATCGCTATTAGCGGTCAAAACAGGATTCAAATCATCTACAATCATGGCCAAGACCTCAGGTTAGCTCGTTTAGCAGAGGAGAATGCAGTTTACCTCGAGAGGACCTGGCATCTTCGAACAATCGCTGAAAGCGTATTTTCTTCAGGGCTAACAATCTCCTTCGATTCTGAATCGAAAACTCACATAATTTTCCAAGATGTAGATTCTGCTCTCCGTCACCTTTGGTTCAATAAAGCATTTTGGAATCAATCGGTATTAGATGATGGTCCAGTAGGAAGCGATATCGAGGTCAGAATTGATTCTAGTGATTTCTTCCATATTTTGTATACTAATTCTGCTGAAGGCGAAGTCCGACTTCTAAAATTCAATGAAACTGTTGAGGATAGACAAATCTTGGCTAGAGAATCTTCAATTGTGGATGCAATTGGAATGGACTTGGATTCGAATAATATCGAACAAATCGCATACGCAAGAAATGATGCACAACTTGGAGGCGACATTACTCTGCTCCGCAGTCTTGCTGGCAAAGACACTGGAAGAATCGAACCAAGTCCAAATTGGGTTATCAATTACGATGACGATTCTGTTGAAGGAGAGGTACTGAGCGGTGATCTAAATGCTGATGGTTATGATGACTTGATTTACACAGATCCTGAAGGAAATGGAACTATTTCAATCCACTATGGTTCAGCTGACGGACCTGCAGCATTAGCAGACAGGATGTTGGTAGGTTCATTCAGCGATTCTAATTTGGGTACAGGTATTGCAGTTGGCGATTTCAACTGTGACGGATATGATGATTTAGCATCTAGTGAGCCTGGCATGTCAACAAACAACTCTGGACATATTTCGATTAGAATGGGTACCGCATCGGGCATATCTGATAGCGTTTGGTGGGAGAGAAATGGTAGTGACGATGACAACCTAGGATGGTCTCTAACTTCACTTGGAGACGTGGAATCAGATGGTTGTGATGATTTAGCAGTCGTTGCAAATAAGATGATTGAAGAAAACACAGCTCAACCTACATTATCTAAGAATGGATTGATTATGATACTCAAAGGTAATTCGAGTTCTATGATTTTCCATGCAAACATTACTCAAACCGAATCAGGAACAATGTTCGGCAGGCAAATTGCTGCAGGCGGAGATATCAACGGTGATGGGTTCCTAGATATGGTTGTATCAAACACTGGGGACATAGATAGTCCAACAGGATATTCTTCAATTGAGTTCTTTTATGGAAATCAATCTGGAATAAATGTCACAGCATTCGCAACCCATGCACCATTAGATCAAGGTAAATTATACGGCTTTGAAATGGCATTCGTTGGTGATGTCCACGGTGATGGATATGATGATGTAATCATCAGCCAGTTGTTCGCTGAAACAAATCCATACAAGTCAGGTAAAATCCACATGTGGTGTGGTTCTGCCAATGGCCCAGTAGCAAATTGGTCTTCAACAGGTTCTCCACCCGCCTCTAACGCATTGTTTGGATACACAATTTCTCCTGCTGGAGATATTAACGAGGATGGATATGATGATTTCCTGATAATGGCGCCATCTTCATCAAAGTCAGGAACGATCGAACTTTACCTTGGTTCACAAAACGGCCCTCGTTCCGACAAACAACTATTCGCTCAAGGCGCAAGTGGAGAAAATGTAGGATTAAACATACTTACTGGTATGGATTTGAATGGCGATGGAATGGATGAACTTCTTTATTCATCCAGAGATTTGACCAAAGGCGAAAACTTCGGCCCAGCATTGACAATAATGTCCGAAAGAGATTGGGAGAATATAAACTTTGGATTCCCCTATAATGTTACAGGAATCGATTTGAAAACTCCTCTCCGAGGTAGCCCTTCATTGATGGTCAGTTTAACGAATTCGAGTATTTTGTTACTGGAAAACACACCAGATGGAATTTCTTCAGCTGGACGTTGGGACCATCGATATCTGGAGAATGCTGACTCTGCAGCAATGGGCATTTCAAATTCAGGTAAACCAACAATTCTTGCTATTTCTAATTCAACAGGAACACCTGTTATGTTCACAATGACAGCAGAAGGAAATACTGGTCTTGATTACACACTAGATACTGGAACCGGTATTGGTAAGCAAATGGGTTCCGTCTTGGATTCTAATGGTTTACAACACATGGGACACACATCACCTACTTATTCTTCGATTTTCTACACAGCAGAAGGTGAATATGGATATTCTACATCCTTAGTTCGCTCTTCAATCGATGTGCTATATCCTATACAGATGCATGTTGACTCAAGTGATAATGTAAAGATGGTTTATGTCGACGATGATAGCCACATGGTTCGCTTAGCCACACTAAATGGCACTTGGGATGAGGAATCAATTCTGAATACTACAATAGGTGATGATTTCGATTCTGTATGGACATCTAATGACACCTTGGTTTTCGCGCAAATCGGTATAACAAATAGTTCAACATATCTGCAGTTGGTTGAATACAGTAACTCGACACACACCGTTTTCGATATTGTTTCCGCAAATACATCCGCAGCATTTGAAATGGAAATTTTATCCGATAAATTGGTGATTTCAGTTCTTGATGGGGAATTCTTGAGAATATATGAAAGAAATATGTCCGGTGGAAATTGGACTAATACTTACCAAAGATGGATGCTGCAACATAGTCAAAACGCAAATAATACTCTGTCAATGTCTGGTGCCAATCTAATCTATGATTCAAACAATTCAGACCAAGGAATCGTTTACCAAGATTCTGGAGTGTGGACATACCATTCAATCAATGTTCCAGATTCTGACGTCGAAATCGACTTCTTAGTAGATAGCGATCGTTGGCATATCACCCACACCGAATCTTCTGTATTGTGTCCCTGCCAAATGATTTGGACTACAGGGACCTTCTCTCAATCTGGGCTTGAAACCTCAACATCATTCCCTTCAATCCTTTCAGACCACAGAATCATTATTGAATCATACAATGGAAGTTTGATGTTTGCTTATTCTCAATCATCAACCAATAATTTCCTAGCAATGAGGCTAGTTAGTGATACTGATAGAGACCTTATCCCAGATACTCATGACGCTCTCCCACATATCGGAAATCAGTGGGAAGATTCAGATTCAGATGGTTTTGGCGACAATCCTGTAGGGCCACAACCAGATGCATGCACTTCGGAAACAGCATATTCAATCTACGACATATTTGGTTGTGACGATTACGATGATGATGGTTGGTCAGATCAAAATGATGACTGTAATGATGATGACGGTACATCTTGGTGGGGAAGAAAGGGATGTTATGACGGTGACCAGGATGGTTGGTCAGACAATGATGCTGTATACGTTAATGGAGATAGATTTCCAACAAACTGGAAACAAGCAATAGATTCAGATGGAGACCGAATTGGAGATAATCACGGACCAGATTGCTGTGAGACTGAAACAGAAAACTCAGGGCTTTCAATAGTTCCAGATGTTTTCCCATACAACCACATGCAGTGGGAAGACAACGATAATGATGGATATGGGGACAATGAATCCGATATAGAATTTGGAGACAAATGCTGGTGGATTGAAGGATATTCATGGAGAGATAGACTTGGTTGTGTAGATTCCGATGGCGATGGCGCTTCTGATGCTTCAGACTTTGGAACTCATAGAGAATGGAATATTGAGGATGGTGCAGATAGATGGCCAAATGATGGCACTCAATGGGCCGATTCTGATGAAGATGGCTTTGGTGACAATTCATCAGATGATGCTACACTACCAGATAAATTCCCTACCAATAGATGGGCAGCAAATGATACAGATAATGATTCATATCCGAATAATTGGACCTCATACGCATATTTGGATGATGACAATGATGATGTGATTAACAAAAATGATTGGTGTGAAAATACAATTACTGATGCTGATGATCAAGGTTGTAGTGCTGACCAGAAAAATGTAACTAATGAAGCATATAATTACACAGATCCTGCTTCAGTGATACAATTATTTTTGGATAATTGTCCAAATGTTTCAGGGAATTCTACATCATCCACAGTCGGTGATGAGGTAGTTCCATACTATGGCTGCTCGGATACTGACGGTGACGGAAGAGAAGATTCCACCGATGCATTCCCTCTAGATCCTACTCAATTAGCGGATTCAGATGGTGATGGATGGGGAGATAACCAACAAGGAAACGACCCAGATGCATGTCCTTACGATTATGGAGTAATCAATGGTACAAAACCAGATGGGACTCCTGGAATAGGTTGCCCTATTGAAAGTGATGAAGAAGATGCAGACCAAGATGGAGTGCCTGACGATCTCGATGACTGTGGCGGTACTGAACAAGGCCAAACCGTCAACGAAGTGGGCTGTTCAGATTATCAGTTAGACGATGACCAAGATAATGTCCCAAATGCTGAAGACATGTGTGCAAACACTCCTGTTGGTGATGCAGTAGACAATATTGGTTGCTCAGAAAGTCAGAATCAAGTAGATTCAGATGGTGATGGAATTAATGACCCATACGATATCTGTCCAAATTCAAATCCTGACATAACGGTCGACGAAGATGGATGTAACCTTGCTCAGAAAGATTCTGATGGCGATGGTGTCAACGATTTATTGGACCAATGTTCTGGAACAGAAGAGGGACTCCCGGTTCTCGCTAACGGCTGTTTGGACGAAGCCGCATTAGCAGAAGACCTCGATGGTGATGGATACAAAGGATCCTATTCCTATGACCCAGTTAATGAGACTCATCAAGGAGACGCTTTCCCTCTTGATTCAACACAATGGCATGATATGGATGGAGACGGTTATGGAGACTCCCAAGCCATTGGTGCAAACAAGTCCGATTCTTGTCCAGAGGTTTGGGGTAATTCAACAATGAAGTCTCGACTTGGATGCTTGGATACAGACGGTGATGGTTATAGCGACTTGCTCGGTGATGACAAGTTCCCTACCGAACCAACTCAATGGGAAGACAAAGACTTGGACGGCTGGGGAGATAATCCTGATGGAATAGATGCTGACCAGTGTCTGAATACTACTGTTGCAGGTGATATAACTCAGCAAGCAAGAGAAAACTTTGGCTGTGCTCTTTACCAATCAGATTCAGACAATGATGGTGTGAAGGATATTGATGATGCTTGTCCGGGAACTCCTGCTGATGTAGAGGTTTATCCTAGTGGATGCAAGAAAGAAGTTGAAGCTGAGCCAACTGATGATGGAGATCAAATTATGGGAATGGACCCAATGATATTCTATGCTGCAGTGGGCGGAGGCAGCCTTCTGTTAATTGTGCTGATATTCGTTATATCACGAATGCGCGGTGGAGATTTCGATTTCGACGATGACGATGATGATGATTGGTTTGATGATGACGACGACGATGATGAAGACGATTTCATGTCGAGTATCTTAGGAGGACGCGGTGGTTCTAGAGCCCCGTCTAGAGGTCCATCTAGTGCAGGCCCAAGCCGAGGTCCACCAGGGGCGGGCCCAAGTCGAGGTCCACCAGGAGCAGGCCCAAGTCGGGGCCCACCGGGAGCAGGCCCAAGCCGAGGCCCACCGGGAGCAGGCCCAAGCCGAGGTCCAGACCCAAGAGGTCCAGCACGGGGAGGAGCAGCCCCTCGTGGCCCAAGCCGAGGCAAAAAGGTCGCCAAGCGCAAACCAGTAGGAAGCGATGGAAAGATACGTAAAACAAAGGTAACTATCGACCCTGATTTATTCTCCAAGGATGAAATGTCTGATAGAGTTGCTGCAATTGATTGGACAAAGGGCGCACTGAAGGACGGAGAATCCGAGAGATCAATTTTGATGCAATTGCAAACCACGGGTTGGTCAGCCCCACAGTCGAGAGCGATTATTGACCTTTCAAAGCAGTGAGACAAGTATCAAGCATCATACTCAATAAGTGTAGTCAATTCGGATAAAATAAGGGGGTCAAAATTTGAGCGATGATGTAGCAGATGTTTCAATGCCAGAAGGTATTGAAGTCGATGAAGCTGCAGCATATTTCGGAGTTTTCGAATCGTCAGATGCATTACATCAAATGATGGAGATGCCTAGAGAAAAGGCCTTTGAAAAGTTCTTTTCTTTGTTATCCGACCTCGTGTTAAAACCAGGAGATTTTGACTTTGAAGAAGCGAGTCAGAGGTTGAATTGTGAAGGTGGTGAAATTTACTTCCTTGTAGCAGGGCACTTAGGAGTCATGACTTTACCTGAACAATTATCCTTAGCAATTAGTGAAGGTCAATTTTCAGAAACAGAATCAAAATTATTGCAAGAAATTGCTGACCCTATGCGTTTGCTAAAATTGTTCGCAATAGCCCAACAAACCGGGGGTGAAGGTGAGGCTACAAAGTATCTCAAAGGTATTGAATCATTGATGTCTAATCCTGCAGCAAATAAGGATGCGTTACTTTCTCTGGCTTCTGAAGTTCAAGCATCGTTTGATGTCGCAGGGCATGTTACTCCCGTTGCAAGTCTTTCTAGTGGAAGTGCTACTGCAAAAGAAGTTGAGACAGCATATGAGCCACCTGCTCCTTCGCAAGAAGTACCTGCGCCACCTCCAGTAGAAACTCCAAAGCCTGAACCTGTTGTACAGGCTGAACCTGA
>CETM01457083.1_pt1 | contig 13528 bp, 16 predicted proteins | sample 361451 | NCBI WGS metagenome assembly CETM01 (sample SAMEA2622690, study PRJEB7988) | marine metagenome | isolation source: saline water (ENVO:00002010), including
AAAAGATATTTTACTTGTTTGATAAGTGCATTTTTTGGTTCAGTTAATATTTTAACTAACTGTTGTTCTGTTAACTGATTAACACTTGTGATCATTGAGAACCTACCTACAAATTCAGGTATTAATCCATACTTCATTAAGTCTTCTGGTTTAACATCTGCTAGATAATTGTTATTATCTGAATCTCTTAATCTTGAACCAAATCCTATTCCACCTGATACTTTTGCTTTAATTTGTTTTTCTAATTCTGTAAATGCACCACCAACTATGAATAAAATATTGCTGGTGTTTATTGTTACCATTTGTGCATCAGGATGTTTTCTACCACCATGTGGAGGCACTCTACATTCTGTACCTTCAATAATTTTTAATAATCCTTGTTGTACACCTTCACCTGATACGTCTCTTGTTATAGATGCATTTTCACTTTTACGTGTAATTTTATCAATCTCGTCAATGAATATAATACCACGTTCAGTTTTAGTAATATCGCCTTTGGCGTTTGCATAAAGTTTTTGAACAACATTCTCAACATCTTCTCCTACGTAACCAGACTCTGTAAGTGTTGTTGCGTCAGCAATAGTAAATGGTACTTCTAAATACTTTGCAATAGTTCGTGCCATTAATGTTTTACCTGCACCTGTGGCACCAAGCATAATAACATTTGATTTATCTAATTCAAAATCTTTAGGTGGTTGTGTAATTCTTTTATAATGATTTGAAACTGCTACTGAAAAAACAGTTTTTGCTTGATCTTGTCCAATAACATATTCGTCTAAGTGTTCTTTGATCATAACAGGATTTAATATTTCTTTATCACCTGCATATAACTTTTCTTTTCTAGATTTAACTACATCTTCTTCAAGTATTTCAACACATAGTTTGACACACTCATTGCAGATGGCAACTTTGGTTGCACCTACTATCATTTTTGTTACATCTTTACGTGATTTACTGCAAAAATTACAAGTTAAATTTTCTTCGCTCATTTAATACTATCACCGCTTTCGTTTTGCATTCTTATATCTATTATAGTTTGTCTATCTTCAGGTGTCAATTCTTCTAATGTGATTTCACCTGCATCAAGTTTTGCCATTAGTTCATCAATTCTTTTATCTAGTTTTGCTCTGTATTCTTCTTCTGTGGATAATCTTTTTAAAGATTTTTGCCATATGGTTTTATCATCTTGCTCTTCGTTTTGTACATAATCTTCTTTAGGTAATTTTGGTTCTATTTTATCAACCACTCTTTTATTTTGTGCTTTAACTATTACCTGTCCAAGAGCACCTTTTTTTGCAGTATTACTTTCTATTCTTAAATTTTCTTCTACTGCTTTTTTTGGATCTTCCATCATATCTTGCACTGCTTTTTCAGGTTCAAGTACTTCAGTAAAATCTGGACGTGTTCTTTCAGGCTCCATTACTTCTTCTATTTGTTCTGAAATTGTTTGTTCTGGTGTTGTATTAAAATGTTCTGAGAGTGTTTGTTCTGGTCTTGTATTAAAATCTTCAAATCCTGCAACTTCGTCTTCAAAGTTATATTCGTCAGTTGCAACAACTGTTTCTTTTATATCGTCTGCAATAGATTCTTCTACTAGTTCTTCTTCTTTGGCTTTACGAGCAACTTCTTCTAATGCTTCTTGCTCTTCTTTTTCTCGTTGTTTAAATCTTTCTAACTGCTTTTCTTTTTCTGCTTGTTCTTGAATTTTTCGTTCGTACTCTTCTTCTTTTGCTTTCTTATCTTTATATGCGTCTATTTCTTCCTGTTCAGTTTTTTTTTGAACGATTTCTACAGGTTTCTCTTCTGGCTTTGGAACTTTTTTATTAAATGCTTCTAATTTATTTTTCCAATCTTTTAATTGGGTAGTGGCTTGTTCCATTGTTTCTTTTTGTTTTCTACCCATTGCTTCATTCCATTTAAGAGTAATATCTTCATCATCTGGTTTTTCTAAATCTAAAACTTCTTCTGGCGGAAGTGGTTTAACTGGAAATCTTCTTAATAAACTTTGGTTGGCCGCAACAAGCAATAATACTGCAAGTGGATCAAATACACAGATAATAACAAGTATTACCCATCTTACTGCTTCTTCAGTGTCAACTTCTTTTGTTACACCCCAATCAATTGCCAAAGCGGCAATGTATTTCACAGGTCCAATTTCTGCTTCTAACTTAATCATTTTTGCTTCTAATGGTTCTCTGTCAATAACTAATTCGTCTATATTGTTTTGTGCTTTTAGTATATTTGCTTCTGCTACATCTATTTGTGTATAAACATCTGACTTATCATCTGTATCACCTTCTCTTAATTTCTCTATTCTTTTCTGTATAACGGCAGTATCCATTGCATAGTCTTCTTTGAGTTGCTCTATTTTGTCTTGTGCTTTTTCTATTTTTAAATCAATTGATTCTCTCTCACCTTTTTGACTTGCTTTTAATTCCGCGGCCGCTTTTTCTTCATTAAAGAATGCTTTGTTTTTTTGAGTTAGGATAGCAGTTACGTCTGCATCTAACGATTTAATTCTTTCATTTAAATTATTAATTGTGTTGGTCTCGACTGCAAGTAGTGTTTTGAATTTGTCTTGTACATCTTTTAAGTTTTCTTTTTCTATTGCTATTGCTTCGTCGTTTGTTGAACTAGTTTTTGATAAGGACTTTTCTGCCCTTTCTATAATTAAAGTTTGTCTTTTAATATATGTTTCTTCACTTGTAATTTTGTTATTGATTATTTCAATCCTTTGATTTACTGTATTTTCAGCAAGGTTTTGTTCTAGGTGTGCTTTAGATAAGAATCCAAAAATACCCATACTTGTTATTAAAGATAAAACTATAACTGCTATTGTGAGGTATGACTTTAAAAGAAAGCGGGTTTGTTTCCAATGCCTATACAACCACGAGGCTGTAACTAATTTGCCTACTTCTAACACAGAACCCATTATAACCACAGGCCAAAATGCTCCTGGAAATATAGTCGCTAGACCAATTACGGAGTAAAAGATAGCAACTCCAGATATGGATAGTGCTGACAATAATGTTAGAATTGCAATAAACATAATTTATAGATGTATTTAATATAACACAATACGGAATATAGTGCTATTGAATTATTTGGTAATTAAAAACTAATATTATCTTGGAGTTAAACCAGAACCTTGTAAAGGTATTTCTGCTTCGTCCAGTGAGTCAAAGTTTGCAGATTTAGTTACTGATATTGCTTCAAGTATTTCATTTTCTGCATCTACATCAGCCGCAGTAATTTCTGCATTAACTATACCAACATCTGGTGTTCCAGATACGTCATATAACTCACAAACTTCTGTAAATGTATTTTGTAGTGCTTGAGCAATAAGTTCTTGAATTACACCTTCTCTAGTTGATACAGTAGTTGAACCGTCAATTGATGTTACTGTTGTTGGTAAGTAGGAATCATTTTCAAATTCAAGTGAAAAACTTAAAGATGCAATCTGTGTACTTGCCGCTTCAGATGAATCATTAACAAGTTTAGATATTTTAAAATTACAATATGTGCCTAATATTTGCAACATTTTTCTATATCTCATACCACCTCTTGCTAGTCTATTAGAGTTGGCCAAACTCGAAGGTTTACCTAAATCTCTCCAAGTATTTGGTGTAACACCACCACTGTTATTTGATGATGCAGTTGAATTGAATGATGATTGAGTTATAGTTACATTGTATAGACGTTGTCTTTCGCCTGTATCTGCACTAGGACCCTGTGTAGTAAATTTTTGTACTCCTGCCGCCATATCGTTTAATTCCTTTGTTTATAAACTTATTTATATGATTTATTTATAAAATGACCAACTAGGCGAACCAATATATTTGCAGGCATTGTTAGTCATATGCCTTTCTGAGCCGTTTAACTTAATATATGCTTGGTATGTACGGCAATAACCCCCACTTATTTCGTATGAATGTATTACTCTAACCTTACCATTTGCTAGTCTTTCGTCGCTATACCAACTTACAACTTCTCCGTTTGGAGCATTTTCTAGCATAAAAAACACCGCAGATTGATGCATTTTTTTCTCATCTTTATTAAGTCTAAAACGCATATATTGAGTGGCTCTCCAAAGGAATGCCGGAAAACTCATTGCTTCATCTTCTATAAAAAACGGTATTGGCATTTGTTCAAATGCACCATTTGTTTCGTTTGGTATTTTGTCACTTGCTACTGCTGGTGCAAATAAAAATAAACTACTCAATATAATGATAACCTTTAACGATTTCATATCCTCCATCCATTTTATGACAAGCAATTGACCTTTGTGTAACTACTGTTTGACCTAAAGGCATATCCCAAGTAAAAATTTGGCAACTGTCTGCTATGCCCATTCCGTGTAAGAAATCTTTTGCTCCATCTGAACAAGTCATTTTCTCTTCTGTTCTTTCTTCTATAACTGTGCCAGACTGATCAACAACTCTAATTTTTGTTATTTCAATATCACAATACTGATCGGTCCACGGTCCACCCGCTTCTGCTCTTTGTATGTAAGTTAAAAGTATTACCAGAGTTATTACAACTAGGGCAACGAATTTTAATATCGTTGTAAAATTCATTATTCGCCCTAGTCTATTATTTGTTCTGCTGATTTACTTAAAGCACCAGCATCTATCGTTGCAAGACTTTTCTTATCAATTGTTTCAATGATTGCTTCTACTTCAGACTTGCTTAACTCAACCATTACATATGCTCTGTAAGATTTGTGTTTAGTCATATAGATTTCTTGCTTTTTAACTTCATAACCTCTTGCAAGAGTTTCTTCAATCACATTCACAATTATATCTTGAGATCCTGCTGAAACATTAAGATCTTCGTTTGTGCCTGCTTCGTTCTTGTTGATAGTGGTTCTGTTATTAACTTCACCATTTATTCTATCTACAAGTTTTGCCTTTGCCAATAGAATTGCTTTTTTAACTGCTAATTCTAAATCTGGCGATACAGCCGTACCTGTCTCGACATACTTGAACATAGTTTCATGGTCAAACTTAACATACCATTTAGGTGTTTTGTTAAGAGCACCATCTTTGTTCATGTCGGATTTGATCTTGTAAGTTGAACATTGTGCCAACATAAGACCTGCAACTACAACTAATATCATTTTCATTACGTTTTTATACATATTTCCTTATCCTTGTAATTTGTCAACCATTTCTGATAGTGAAGCAAATATATTAGAGATGAAATTAAACACACCATCAACATTAACATCGTCTGTGAATTGTGCATAACCTTCTCCAATCATTGGATACACTGCAAGAAAGATTGCAAATAATATTATTAGTCTAATCATAGTACAATTATAGCATAATTTCCAAATACGTCAACCGTAGTTGGTCTTGCTAGAAGTGTTGATTTTACTAGACTTTTTTAGGTAATATTTTAGAAATTATTAGATTTATAATATCTTTTTGGAATTTTGGATCAATTACATGACTTTTGCCAATTTGGTAGTCTTTCCTAAATGCTTTAAAATTTTCCATAATAATATTTTGCTTTGGAAAAATATCATTTTGATCATTATCTTCTAATATAAAAAAATGTTGTACTGATTCATTTGAATTTTTAACCAAACATTTAAGATATTGTGATAATGCTTTTTTAAAATAGTTGTGTTTTACATCACGTTTTACAAGATTTTTATATTTTTGTTTTAAAATGTCTATAGTTTTAGACATAGTTGAATCGTAACTGTATAATTCTTGTTTAAATTCTAAGTCAAGCAGATTAACTACACTATGAATTTTACGATTGTGTTTAACATATGTTCTTGCAGAACTAGGCACTTGGTGAATTACAATTAATTCAGAGTTGTGCTTTTTAATAAAGTCTAAAGTATTTTTAACATTTAATTTAAAACTATTTCCGCCTTCTGCTAAATTTATTATTTGATAATCTGTGAGATTTTGTTGTAATTCTGTTGGCCATGAATATGTTTTATCTAACATTTTAAAAAACTTACTTGCAATATCTCCTGCTTTTGAAATATCTGTTGCCATATATGTTTTAAGTTTTTTGTTATTAAACTTTTCTAGTAAAAATTTTAATTGGTGTTTTAGTTTAATTTTATGAATTTCGTGTTCAGTTAGAACTTTACAATCACTAAGATATTGTTCATAATTGTCAAAAATAAGTTTATCTGAACATTCAACACCAGCAGAATGACTGCACCCAGTAACTAAAATAGTTTTCATTATCTTAATTGTTCCTCAGTTTTCCATTGTGATCGTTTACCTTGTGTTCCGCAGGCTCTACGACAAATATAAAAAGGTGTTTCTGTTGTTAAACGAACTTTGTATTCTTTAAACAATTCTTTATTGTTGTAATCTCTAATATCACTGTGTAGTTCAAGTCCTATTTTATTAAGATATGCTTCTGCCATATGACAGCAAGGCCAATATTTGCCTGTGTAATCTAAATATACACTTGAGTCTCTGTCTTTTTCGCATTCAATTGCTCGGCCATAAGAGGGTGGTTGATAATCACTTGCAGGCAATATTCCTAAATTTGATGTGTAGGTATCCCATCTATCTGTTTCTTTAGCACGAAACCAACTGAATCCTATTTCTTTTGCTAATTCTTTTGATTCTTCTACTTGATGCTTGTTATGTTCAAAGACTAACATATCCCAATGTGCTCTTGCTCCAGTAGATATAAAGGACATAGCATTCTCCATAATCTTATTCCACTTAACATTTCTTCTGTAAATGTGATTAGTATCTTCTAATCCGTCAATGCTAAAAACACAATAGTCTAACTCTCCTTGTAGTACTTCGCCTAATCGTTTCCACCAATCTTTTGTTTTTAATCCGCCATTACTATTGAGACCAACAATAATGTTTGGATTGTGCTTTTTAAAATATTGTGCAATTTGTATTAGTTCAGGTGCTGATGCAGGATCTCCTACATTACCACAAAAGAATATTTTGTTTAATTGTTTAATTTGTTCAGGTTTAATGTTCTCTTCAAACCATTTAGCAGGTAAACTTTTTAATGTTATGTAAGGATTAAGTCCTTTGCCGTTGATGTTTCTAGCACACATTGGGCAATCAGCATTACATAAACTCGTTGGTTCTATATGGATTTCTTTAACATTGTCTAGCATTACATTACTTAATGCTAATTTCTACGCATCTTAGATATTTCTTCAGCACCTTCTTTGTCCCAAATAGGTACAAGATTACTTTTGTGCATTAGTCCTATACCAATTAGTTTTCTTTTACCAGAATACTGCATACGTTCTTTCTTACCACCTGTGCCTACAGGTATTTTGTCTGAACATTTTGGTACATTTGGGTCTGGTTCATACTTGGGGATATCATATCCTTTGAAATCTTTCAGTCTTTTCTTAAGACTTTTGTCGTCTAATCCTTGAGACAGCAACCAAGCCTTGTGTTTTGCTCGTGCTTTTCTTAACCTTTTGGTATTTGCAAGTTTAACCTTGATACGTTTTTTCTGTGGAATCTGTATAAAACCCATTCTATATTATATGATTAAGGTAGTTTATTGTCAACTATCGCTTGTAATATAATTTCACCATAGTCTGGATTGGTGCTCCATGCACTTAATAATGGCATTAATTTACGATAGTTCCATTTGCCTTTGTCTATTTGTCTTTCTCTTTCATTTCTAAATTCTTTGTATGCAGGATGTCTGTTTATTATAGCAATCATATCTTGTACTGATTTGCATTTAGTTAGATATTTTTTAACACCCCAACTAGCATCAGGATTACCTTTTGCTTTCATATGTGGTACAGTTTCCAAATCCCAAGTCCTTACACCAAATAGTGCATTACCTTCTTGTGCAAATCTACTTGTACCCCATCCTGATTCAACACCTGCCATTGCAATTATAATACTTGTGGGTACTCTACTCATTCTATCTGTTGTGAAATTAAGATAATCAACACATTTTTTTGTTGATGATATAAAAGTTTTTTGATCTGTATAATCAAATTCAGGTTCTTCTAATTGTAAAAGAGATATTTCATTAAGTTCTTTTTTATGGAACTCGTCCTCTATTTTTTCTACTGTCCAACTATTAGGATAAAATGTACCACCTATAAATGATCCACCAATTACGGTTGTAATCAATATGATAGTTACAACTACCCATTTAATTATACTTGGTTTTTTTGAATCCTTGTGAACCATAATTTAAAAAGGTTCCTGGGCCGCAGTTTTTAAATAAAGCCTATTTGGCGTCATATAGCGAACCCAGGAATCTATATTCAATTAAACTGCAACTTTCTGTGTTGTAGTTTCTTCAACTGGTGCAGGATCAGAGTATTTTGCTTTATATTCTGTTTCTGCTGAACTCATAAACGAGTTCCAGTCTGCTTTTGATAAACCTGTAAATCTTGTAATTATACCATCTGACATAATCTTGAAAGACCCACATAGTTTATGTGAACCATCTTCTGCAATCTTATGAACAACACCTGTTGCCTTACCATCGGCGTTCTCTCTTCCCATGATATACATATAGTTTCCAGATCTTCCAGTCCACTTGTTGTTAGTTTGTGTATCAGATTGACATCTTGCTCTAACCTGATCCATAACCAACTGTGCTTTTACTGAACATTTATACATAAAAGTTCCTCCTAATTACCACTATTATAACATATTTTGGAAAATCGTCAACCTGGTATAACCACTGGTTTTATTAGGTTTTATGTATCAAGTAATTTGTGACTTTCACTTATAGAGCCAATCCAGTAGGTGTAAATGCTATTGTCATGGAAATAAGAATAATACTTTTTTTCAAACTCTTCGTAGAATCCTATAAAGTTGGCATATGATTCTGTACCAATATCAGATTGTAGAGCATTGGCAATATGTGCAATAATTTTTTTCTCCAATACCCATCTAAAAACATTTGTGGTAGCACCAGAGGCTCCCCAATCATTATCTAAAGCAGTACCGTTCTTTGGAAAGTTTAAACGTTCTTTAATTGGTTTGAAACTACTATCAGGACCACTGCCATATTGATTAATTGATCTAGGATTTTTAGATTGTTTTTGATAATCATATACTTCGTATGCTAGATTGACAGCAAGGTCTGTATTTCTATGATCAATAAAAAAGTTCATAGTGTATGGATCAGGTTGAGATAAATTAAAATCTGTATCTACCCAGTAAAATTCGTTGTTATCATTTACATTAGGAATAGCATGGCCTAAAATATTAATAAAGTCATTTTCTAAAATTGTAGGAAAACATTCTGCAAGTGTATGTACATTGTTAGTAAAAAAATCAAGATCACTGTAATCAAAATATAACTTATCTAAATTTTTAGAATAATAGTTAAAGTGTTCTGGTAAAAGGTCATAAAATTTAATTGGTATTTTAGCATTGTATTGTTGTAAAATATTTTTAAGAACTTCTAAAACATTAAATCTATCAAACTCATTACTAGTATTATCAATTACTCCAGGAAATCTTCTATAGATAGCAATTTCATCTAAACGACTTTTATTTTTTAATAAACTGTGTAATATTAAACTACTGTCTCTTCCGCCACTGTAGAACAATCGTACTTTACGATAACAGTCAGTTACAATTTCGCATTGTGTTTTTATTGATTCTTCAAATGTTTTTGTTGGTCTATGAAATTTCTGAGATTGATCCCAGACATGAAAACTTGGCCACTCCCAACCAATTTCTTTACAGTATTTTACTGCTCCTACTTTACTATAAAGAAACGTATCTTTAACTTTGTAATAAGGACTTTGGTACTCGTGTAAAAATAGTTTTTTTGTTAACGGTGTTATCATACATTGAAAACTTTTCCGTCTTCTTTAAGTAATGCTTCAAATTCAGGTGTAGTTTTACCTGTTATTTTTAACATAGGTCTTGCACGGTGTCCTGCGTTGGCTGTTGCGTGAGGTATGTCTTGCCATTTAAACCACATAACATCACCTGCTTTCCATTGTACCCATTGATGATTACCCATCATCATAAATTGTCCCCATTGCCAGTCTTCTAAAGCAACAAACACTCTTGACCTTGTATCATCAAAGTTAACTTCGTCTATTGAAGTTACTTTATTTCTGCCAAAGTTGTCGTGACATATTGCATCAATGTGTAAGGTATGCATATTGCCTGGTTTTTGATACATTATTTGAGCATAAGGTTTTTCTAATTGAAAAGTATCTATTATTTTTGTTATTTTTTTATGTATGTCTGGAGTAACAGTTGCTCTCTTACCATAAATTTTTGTTGTATCAATACCTAAGTTGACGTGTTCTTGTATTCCAATTCTTAACAAATACTGAGAAAGGTCCATTGGTGCGTCTTCTTCAAACTTTGTTTGTTCTAACTCTTGTTTCCAGTCTCCTCTAAATTTAATAAAGTTTATATTAACATTATCTTTTGGTTCTGATTTAACTTCTGGATCAAAATGCCATTCACTTGCTTTACGTCTTTCGTTCCATAATGTTTCTCCGTAATCAAACCAATGTAGGTTATCTTTAGCCATCTATCATTACTCCTTGATCGTTTTTGTTTATTACTAGTTTTATTTTTTCAATTACAGTCTCACATTCAGCGTCAGTTAACCATGGACTACTTGGAATAGTAAGTGCGTGTTGTACATACTTGTCAGTGTAGTACATATCTCTTGGGTTATCTGATATTAAAGATGATTTTGCAAAGTTGTTTGTGTAGTGTACTTGGCATTCAACACCGTGTTCTTTAATTTTATCTCTAAATTCTCTTTTATCGTTTACAAAAATAGCAAATTTATGATAACTTGTTACACTATTGTAATCTGGTGTTGGCCTAACAGTTACATTTAGTTTTGTTAATTCTTCAGTAAGATAGTCATGAATTTGTTTTCTTCTTGCCTGCCATCTATCTAAATGTTGCAATGAACAATATATTTGTAATGCTTTGTCTTCGTGTGGTTGTGCACCAATACCTCTATGTGTAATACCTACTTCTCTATTTTTGTATCCATTCTTTCTCATTAATTTAATTGCTTCAGCAAGATTATCGTCATCACATAATACAGCACCGTAGGTTCCAAAGATTGGACAGTTTTTATTCTCATTGAAACTTAATATACTCATTGCACCATATGAAGGCGAAGGTTTATTATTGTATGTGCCACAAAAGTTTTGTGCTGAATCGTGTAGCACCATTGGATGATCAATCTTATCCATATCACTTGCATCACCATACAGTCCTGTAACCACTATTGCTTTTGCTTCGTCTTTAATATTTGTAACTTCTTGGGATCCAAATTTATTAACATCATAGAAAATAGATTTTGCTCCTATGGCATTAACAGGCATCACGGATGCTGGACAAGAATAACTTGTTGAAATTACTTTATCTCCTGGTTGTACTCCAGCGGCCAATAACATTATATGAATGCCCATTGTACCACTTGTAGTTAGAAATGCATATTTTCTTTGACAAAGTTTTGCCAAAAGTGTTTCTACTTTTTCTGTCCATTCTGATTCAAAATGATTGTCAGCAGTTTTGTATAATTTTTTAACAAGATCAAAGTACTGCTCTCCGACATCGTCGTATAGTCTAGTTGTTGGTATAAATTTTATCATATGTTTATTATTTGTTTCTCCTTACTGTCTAAAAGTTTTTGAAATTTATCTGTTAGTTCTCCTGTGATAAACATCATTGGTCTATCATCGTGTCCAAAATTACAAGTGCCATGTGGAACATCTTGCCATCTAAAATAGATTACATCACCTTTTTTCCATTTTACAATATGTTCATTGCCCATTAGGATTATTTGGCCTGGGCACCAATCAGCCAACATAATAAAAACTCTAACTAGTTTGTCTTCTTTGTTCTCTCCTAGATAGTCCCACTTGCCTCCACCATAAGCAAGATCCATATGAATTGGATGCATCTGTCCTGGAATTTGTATGTGTATTAACGTTCGAGGATTGCCTATTCCTATTGCATCAATAATTTTTTGATAATCTTTATTAAAATCTTTATCGTACATTCCTTCTACGTAAAGATTTTCGTAATCAATATTTGCATTTTTATATACTTTTTTGTGTCCATCTGTTCTATATGCATCGTTCGTAAGTACTTCTTTTATTTTAATATTTGGATCCCAATTACCATTAAGTGTGCAAATTGTTCGTGAGAAATATGGATCGTGTTCTTTTTTGAACCAATCAAAATGCCAATTACTTTTTTGTTTCCATTCTTCAAAAAATTGCATTATAGTTTTATCCTTTCAATATCGACTAATGGTTTGGACCTAGTCAACTCCTGCAACCAAGAGTTCCATTTTACGATCATATTCAGCATATCTCTAGGTTCATTATCAAATGTTATTGAACCATGCCATACAGTATCTACATTAATAATAGCAAACTGTCCTTTTACAAGTTTAACCATTATATCACTGTTTTCGTTTGCAAGGTTAAGATAAGCATCTCTATCTGTCAAAGGCATCATTACTCTAACCATTATATTCTCATCACTAAAGTTTTGTCTTTCATTATCAAAGTCATGATGAAGTTCTAAATTTTTTCCAGGTAGTTGTCTAAAAACTCTTACTCTTGTTTTTTCACATTGAAACCAATCAACAGCCTTTTTAAGAATTGGACTAGAATAATATGCAGGTGTGTATTTAAAATTATTAGGAACTTCTGGTTCAGGTGGGGAATCCATTCTTTCATTGGTGCCGTCATAACTCTTAAGAGATACAACATTAAATTTTCCTGCACCTTTAACAGTGTGCTGAAGATTAGGATCAGCATACATATTAACCCAGCCTTCTACAATTCTATCAACATCTTTATAATAATCTCCGTCAAGCACTGTTCTGCTGATAAAAAATCCAGTCTTTGGATTATATCCTCCAGAAAAGTCTTTAAAAGTATGTGAGTTTATTTGGTCCATTTATCTTGATTCCTTAATAGATATTCTACTTGTTCTTCTTTAGTGTTAAGTTCTACTGGATGCATTTGTTTTTTGTCAGCAATATCAATTATTTTTGCATTGTTTTTCATAGCATTAATAATTTTAGTGTCAATATTTTTACCCAACACATAATAGTTTAATGTTAAATTGTTGTTCTTCCAATTTGCGAATGCACCTTTATCAGATGACATTGTGTTTATTAATACAAATTTTTCTTTTATTTCACTTGCTCTTCCTGTTGTTAAAAACCCAGAGTCTATTTCTCCTGCTAAAAATGCCGCTTTGATTTCTGTTGTATTTTTATAAGGTACAAGTTTTACATCCAAGTCTTCCACAGTTTGTTTCATATAACTTACTACACCCATTCTTTCTCCAAGTGAATCAGTGTGCGATACTATAACCCATCCTGCAGTAAAAAGATTTAAAGCATAGTTTTCTTTTGTAATTTCTACAGTGCATTCAGGAACAGAGTTTGATGCTTCTGTTGTAATAAAGATTGCTGACTTGGAGTCTTGCCATTCCTTTCTTCCTAACACACAATTACCTGCTACAATTAGATTCACGTCAAAACCTTTATCTTGTAAATCTTTTTGTAAGAT
>CETM01163465.1_pt1 | contig 13515 bp, 10 predicted proteins | sample 361451 | NCBI WGS metagenome assembly CETM01 (sample SAMEA2622690, study PRJEB7988) | marine metagenome | isolation source: saline water (ENVO:00002010), including
AAGAGCGGAACAAAGCGCCTCTAGGCGTTTTTTCCGTCTCTTGTTCGTGTTCGAGCCCCCCCTAGTAGCGTAGCGTACGCTACTTTTGTCCGATTCCTAGTTTCCTTGCTATCATGGCCAATGGATCGTAATACTCTGTAACCACTCTTTCCTTGAGAGGAATAATCGCGTTATCTGTGATGTTAATTCCAGCAGGACATACTTCTGTGCAGCACTTTGTGATATTACAGTAGCCGATTCCAAAGTCATCTTTGACTTCTGGAATCCTATTCTCACTATCTAGTGGATGCATCTCGAGTTTGGCTAGACGAACGAAGAAACGCGGACCAGCAAATTCGTCGAACTTCTGATGTTCTCTCAGAACATGACATGTATTCACGCACAACATGCATTCGATACAAGATCTGAATTCCTGAATTCTATCTGCTTCCTGCTGACTAAACTCCCAATCCGGTTCGTCAGGGCCGTTGATTGGAACAATCTTCCTGTCTGTCTCATAAGCCCAACTCGTATCTGTAACCAAATCCTTGGTAAGTGGGAAAGCTTGCATTGGCTTGACTAGTACAGGCTTACCCTCAGGAGTCTCTTCTAGGACATCTTCCATTCTAGTCATACACATCAGCTTAGGCTTACCATTTACCTCAGCACTACAAGAACCGCACTTACCTGCCTTGCAGTTCCAGCGACAGGACAGGTCTGGCGCGTGTTCAGTCTGAATTCTGTGTATTACATCTAGAACAACCATGCCCTCATCAAGATCCACAGTGTAGTTTTCCATCTTCCCGAATGGCTCACCATCAGCATCCGGTTCGCCTCGGAAGACTCTGAAAGTCACTTCGTCACTCATGCTTTACCTTCCTTAGCTAGGTCGTCCGCATCTAGCAGTGCTTCCAACTCTTCCGGAATCGGAGGATAGGAGACATAGTCTATTTCCATGGAGCCATCATCAGATTGTCTTATCACACTGTTTACCTTACCCCAGTGAGTATGGTTCGATTCAGGAAAATCATCTCTAGTATGCCCCCCCCGACTTTCTTCTCTCCTGAAGGCGGCAAGAGCACACATTCTGCTTACATCAATCATAGCACCCAACTCTAGAGCTTGGTGCCATCCAGGATTGTAGATGCGCCCCCCTCCAGGAGAGACTTCTGCAGCTCGTTGCTCGAGCTCATCTAAATCCTGCAGGGCTTCTAGCAACAAGTCTCCATTACGAATGATGCCAGCTTTGATTTGCATCATCTCTCTGAGGTCGCTAACTACCTTAGCTGGATTCTCTCCACCCTCTCGGCTAAGTGGGGCTAGAGTTTCTTCGACTACATCATCGATGTCAGACTGGTCAATTCCTGCGAAATAAGTCATTTGCTTGGCAGATTCGGCAGCTCGCTCCCCTGCAATTCTACCAAACACAATAAGATCAGACAGAGAATTCCCCCCAAGCCTGTTCGCTCCATGTAGTCCAGTAGCAACCTCTCCAGCAGCGAATAGCCCAGGAACTGTAGTTTCCTGAGTGTAAGGGTCAACCTTCACTCCGCCCATGACATAGTGAGCAGTTGGTCCGACTTCCATAGGTTGCTTAGTAATATCAACAGCGGCCAGTTCCATGAATTGATGATACATGCCTGGCAATTTCTTCTTGACTTCCTCTTCAGACCTCCATGAGATATCTAAGTACGCACCTCCATGTTCAGAAGCGCGCCCAGCATCACGTTCACTGTTTATGGCCTTAGCAACCACATCTCTAGTGAGCAGTTCAGGTGGTCTTCGCTTGGTAGCAAGCTTCCCAGAGATTACTTCCTCGACCCATGCCTGAGATTCCTCTTCTGTATCAGCGAACTCATCTGCATACATTTCAGGGATGTAGTTGAACATGAACCTCTTACCTTCGGAGTTGGTCAGCATACCACCTTCTCCACGAACGCCCTCGGTTACTAAAATTCCCTTGACAGAGGGAGGCCAAATCATTCCAGTAGGGTGGAATTGGACAAATTCCATGTCACCCATCTCTGCTCCTGCCCAGTAGGCTAGTGCATGACCCTCTCCCGTGTACTCCCAAGAGCCTGAGCAGACTTCCCAGCAGCGTGTGATTCCCCCAGTGGCTAAAACTACCGATTTGGCCTTGAATATGTGCAATGCACCATCATTCCGATCGTATGCGAAGCATCCTGAAACACGGCCATCAGTTAGGAATAGCCTTCTGACTGTAAACTCCATGAAGACATCCATTCCCATGTGGATACCCTTCTGTTGTAGAGTTCGAATAAGCTCGAGACCCGTAGCGTCTCCAATGTGAGCAAGCCTAGGGTAAGTGTGTCCTCCGAAGTTTCGCTGACTGGTCAGTCCCTTTGGAGTTCTATCGAATACAGCACCCCACTGCTCTAGCTCACGAATCCTATCCGGAGCCTCCTTTGCATGGATTTGAGCCATCCTCCAGTCACCTAGATACTTACCACCCTTCATGGTGTCACGGAAGTGAGTTTGCCAAGAGTCACGATGGTCCTTGTTGGCCAGAGCAGCAGCAGCACCTCCTTCAGCCATCACAGTGTGAGCCTTACCTAACATCGACTTACAAATCATAGCCACACTGACTCCAGCCGCGCTGGCTTCGATTGCAGCCCTAAGACCAGCTCCACCGGCTCCAATAATCACGACATCATGCTCGTGAGTAATCACATCAGCCATCACAGACCACCCCACAGAATGATATCTGTCCATCCGAACATTGGATCAGTGCAGGCATAGATGTAGAAGTCAGTGAACATAACCCAGAACAGACTGTATAGAGCCCACTCCTTATGCTTCTCGTTCAGACTTGTAGAAAGCTTCCACAATCTGTACTTGACTCTGCCAATAGGGCCCCCAGTCCAGTCATTTGAACCGCCTCCAATGACATGACGGAAGGCATGACATCCGAAGGTATATCCGGCCAACATCAGAACATTGACTAGCAGACAGATAGAACCGAAACTGATCCCATATGCATCAACATCTCCTTCATGAAAGTTCACAGAGAGCCAGAAGTCCCAAGATAGAATTGGTAGGTAAATCAGCATGACATACATGAAGTAGCGATGTAGATTCTGTACTACTAAGAGACCGGTCTCTCCACTGTATTCATCCCATGGCTTGGACACAGCGCATCCGGTCGGCTGTTGCATGAACGCACGGTAGTACGCCTTGCGGTAGTAGTAACAAGTAGCTCGGAATCCGGCTGGGAAAATTAGGATGAACATTGCTGGTGACATCCAAGCCAACCACATGGGGACAAGAGAACCCATCGTACCTTCACCAGGTATGATTAGCGGACTGAACAAAGGACTCAGAACATGGCTACCTTGACTCTCAATTGCCATAGTTTGGTGGCCAGCACTTCTGCCAAATTCTTCAAAGTACCAGAAGTCCGACTCCATCATTCCACGCCATGTAGCGTAGACTACCATGAATCCTAGATATGCCACCATGGCAGTAGGGCCCTTCCACCAAGCATCTACCCTGTCGGTGGCAGCGAATCCCTTCTTCATCGGCAGCGGGAGTTTGATGCCCTCAGTCATCCGCATCCCCAATGCTCAACGACATCGTCCTACTTTCATAAGGGGTTGCATGAGTCCCTATGGGACTCAGGTGCAGGTGTAAGGTTGAAGGCATACCGACTCATTCGAGACTCATGGTCGGAGATATCGAATCCTCAATCTGCTACAACTGCGGTCATATGCCCGGAGCATGGCTACCAGGGCTACCTTGCCCAGAGTGTGGTGAGATGCTAATCTAAGCCAATCCTGCGTAGTCAGCATCGGCCTCTTCCATCTCAATTTCATCGACATCCATCTGAGCAAGTTGTAACTTGCCAGATAGCTCGTCGTTTACTGCGTGCCAATATGAGTAAGCCTCAATGACCCAGATTCCAGACTCGCGAGTTCCGTTTCCGCTTCCCTTGACGCCACCGAATGGAAGATGAGCCTCAGCCCCTGTGGTTGAGTTGTTAATTCCAGTCATTCCGGCCTTGATCCCAGTCTTGTAGCGGTAAGCCTCTAACCTGTCATTAGTGTAAATCGCCGATGAGAGTCCATATGGTGAAGCATTGGCTAGGTGTAGAGCATGGTCGAAGTCACGAGCCTTGACTATGGTAACGACAGGGCCAAAAATCTCCTCATGGAAGCATTCCATATCTTCAGTTACATCAGAATAGACATGTGGCCACATGTAGACGCCCTCACTGGCATCTCCATGGAAATTGTCAGGTTTGTTGTTATTCGTTATACGCCCCTCGCCCCAGATCTTCGTTGCTCCACTGGCCTCGCACATATCGATTCCCTTGAGGAAGTCAACAGCATACTTCTCCGACAGCATTGAGCCATACAGAACTCCATCGTGCCGCATTGAGTCTCCTACTACTGTCGACTTTACCTTCTCCATGAATCGCTCTAAGAATTCGTCGTATATGTCCTCGTGGACAATCAGGTTACCAAGACTCGTACAGCGCTGTCCGGCAGTTCCAAAACCTGCCCAGTATGCTCCCTCGACTGCGTTTTCCATGTTGGCTGAAGGCATAATGACTAGTGGGTTCTTACCACCCAACTCGAGTGAGGCACTCACCAGATTCCGACCACAGGTTTCACCAATCATCTTTCCAACAGAAGTACTGCCAGTAAACGAGATTTTGTCGACCATACCAAGATCGGCTGAATCAACTAGATCCTGTCCCGCTCCGCTACCCTTGCCGTGGACGAGATTGATGACGCCGTCAGGCAGTCCTGCCTCATGCATAACGCGTGCTAGAGCGAATGAAAGCAAAGGAGAGTCCTGCGGAGACTTCCAAACGCATGTATTGCCACACATTATGGCTGGAATCATCTTCCAGAAAGGAACTGCAGAGGGGAAGTTGCAAGCATTGATGATACCACAAACTCCCAATGGTCTGCGATAAGTGAATAGCTCCTTATCGGGTAACTCTGAGTTTACAGTTTGCCCATACAAACGCCGACCTTCTGACTGGAAGAACAAGCAAGTGTCGATTGCTTCCTGAATCTCACCACCACATTCTTTCAGTGTCTTTCCTATTTCGCGTGCTTGGAGTCGCACGAGATCATCCTTATGCTCCATTAACAAGCGCCCCATGTTCCCTATTACTTGCCCGCGTGTGGGTGCAGGAGTTGCAGACCAACCTGGGAAGGCTGCACGGGCGGCGGCAAGCGCTTCGTGAACATCAGATTTGGTAGATAGCGGAAATTCACCTAGACAATCTTCGAGCCATGCAGGGTTGGTACTCTCGTATGTCGCACCATCACTGGAAAGAGTCAGATTGCCATTGATAATATTGTATCCGCGAACCTTTGGCGATCCATTTGGGTTGTTTGCTTCCATGTATTCGAAACCGGTCTCTAGAACGTGTGTCATGGTCCGCCGAATGGCCATCTAGCAATGAATCCTACTCATCCGCTCTCATCGTTCTGATAACCGTTTCAATCTCCGGGACATCTCTAGATTGGTAGGTTTAACTAGCCTGAGAGCACAAGGACATCCGTTAGGGGGCGTAGAAGTGTCTGATGAAACGAATGAATCTCTCACATTAAGGGTGGCTAAAGCCATACCAAGTGATGTAGGCCACGGGCGCGCTCGCGTACCATTTGACAACGAATTAAATCTAAAGCCAGGCGACATTGTAGAAATCGCTGGTGAGCAGAGAACTGCGGCTATTGTTTGGCGCTGCAGGCCTGAGGATGCAAATCTCGGCGTAATCCGCATAGATGGAATAATCCGTAAGAATGCCGGAGTAAGCCTTGGTGATCGAGTCACCATAACCAAGGTAGAGACCCAACCTTGTCAGAGACTAGTGCTTAGTCCCGTTATGGCTAAGCAGCAGAAGGTCAGATTCGGACCTGGAATAGAGGGATTCGCTCGACGCGGCTTGAACAAGCGCCCCGTCGTCGCCGGAGATCGCATATTCATCCCGGGGATGACACTCTTCGCAGAAGCACTTCCATTCGCAATAGTCTCCACTAGTCCCAAGGGCATAGTCCAGGTTCTACCAGATACTGAGATTGTGATTAAGGAGGAGGCTGTAGATGAAGAGGAATCCGGGCAGGTCCAGACAATTTCCTATGAGGACATTGGAGGAATAGGAGAACAACTTCAGAAGGTCAGAGAGATGATTGAGCTTCCTCTCAAACACCCAATTCTATTCAGACGCCTAGGAATTGACCCTCCCAGAGGAGTTCTGCTACACGGTCCGCCTGGTACAGGAAAGACTCTGATTGCGAAGGCAGTTGCTTCAGAGACCAACGCTCACTTTACCTCCATTAATGGTCCAGAAATCATCTCGAAGTATTACGGAGAGAGTGAAAAACAACTTAGAGAAATCTTCGAAGAGGCTGCAGCGAATACTCCTGCAATCATCTTCATCGACGAGCTCGATAGCATAGCGCCGAAAAGAGAGGATGTGTCTGGAGAAGTCGAGCGCCGAGTTGTTGCTCAATTACTCACTCTTCTAGATGGAATGCAGGGCCGCGATAATGTGGTTGTAATCGGAGCCACCAATCGAAGAGACGCAATTGACCCTGCTCTACGCAGACCGGGGCGCTTTGACAGAGAGTTAGAGATTGGAGTTCCAGACAAGAATGGCCGTAAGGAAATCATCGATATCCATACTCGCGGTATGCCGATTAGTGATGATTTCGACATTGACTGGTTGCTGGATAACTCGTATGGCTTCGTCGGTGCCGATATATCTGCTCTGGTTAGAGAATCGGCGATGAAGGCACTCCGAAGATACCTGCCAGAAATCGATCTCGATGAGGAACAGATTCCTCCTGAAGTTCTCGAGAAGATGGAGGTCAGGATGTCTGACTTTAGACAGGCAATCAAGGAAATCGAACCAAGTGCTCTGCGTGAAATTTACCTTGAGGTACCTGAAGTTTCGTGGGATCAAGTTGGGGGCCTTGAAGAAGTTAAGGAGAGGCTCAAGGAAAGTATCGAGTGGCCTCTCACGAAGCCGGATGTTTTCGAACACTTCGGAATCAAACCTCCTCGTGGAATTGTACTGTTCGGAGCACCTGGAACTGGTAAGACTCTGATAGCTAAGGCGATTGCCAATGAGGCCAAGGCCAACTTCATCACAATCAAGGGACCAGAGCTCATTTCCAAGTGGGTTGGAGAATCTGAGAAGGCAGTTCGTGAAGTCTTCAAGAAGGCCAAGCAATCGAGTCCTTCGATTGTTTTCCTAGACGAATTTGAGAGTATCGCAGGCATGCGAAGAGCGAGTGATGGTGCTGGCTCTGATGTCATGAATCGAGTCGTTAACCAGTTGCTAAGCAGTATGGATGGAGTTGAGAGTATGGAGGGCGTGATTGTTGTCGCTGCTACAAACAGACCTGAGATGATCGATCCTGCACTTCTTCGCAGTGGACGATTTGAGAGAGTTCTGCACATACCGCCACCGGACGCGAAGTCAGTCCATGAGATTCTCAAGATTCACACGGAGAGTATGCCGCTTGGTAAGTTCAAACTCTCTGACCTCGCATCTCAATTATCGAATTATACTGGAGCGGATATAGAAGCGGTTTGCAGAGAAGCCGCTCTAATTGCGATGAGAGCCAATCGAAAGACTGTGTCGAAGAAGCACTTTGAGCAGGCAATTGAACGTGTAAGGCCAACAGTCACCGATGAGATGATGCAGTACTATGGTCGCATGGAGTCTATGCTAGTCAGCGGCTTGGAGTCGGTGCGTAGGAGCCCGGATGGTCTTTCGGGTATTGAATCGGTGTGAGAGTTATGCCTACAACATTCGGTCGAGAAATCCTCGGTATGGATGTTCTTGATGAGTCAGGAGATAAATTGGGTAACCTAGCCGACTTCAGATTGGACTCCGATTCCGGTGGAATCGTATCACTGATGGTCACTATAGAGCCTGACATCGACCCAACACTTCTGCCATGGCCGACTGTTGATGGACTCATTTCAGTACCTGTTGAGGAGGTTTCGGGAGTTGGAACTAGCATCCAATTAGCCCGATGAGTCTGATGCAACCCCAGTTCATGGCCACATAATGGTCTTAAGACGAAGTTTGGGCTCGTTGACCGTTCCTACGGAACGGAGGCTCCCAGCATGTCGGAATCCCAGAGTTTCTCAACTTTCATCAAGAGCCGCCGTGCTAGGCGTGGTGCGCTGGTATTCTCGTTCTGGGCGTTACTTCTGATCCTGGTCTCAACTATCGCCATGACCTATGTTGTCCCCGGCCAGACTCACCAGTCAGCATATGGAGACGATTGGAACGATTTGGGTACATTCAGGTCAGATATCAGTTCAATGGGAATCGAAACAACAGCTTTGGTTTCGAGCCCTCTGTTGTTGAGTGAGATTGACCATCCAGAGGAGGCAGTTTTCGTTATCTCTGGTGTAGAGAGGGACACTATCTCTCTGCCAAGATTCACTGGGGACGAGAATGTCATCGAGTTTTCCGAAGGCGATGGATACACAACATCTGAGATTTTGGCCATTGAGTCCTTTGTTGAGAGAGGAGGAACAGTCCTACTAATGGATGACTTCGGATACTCCAGCAACCTTGCAGATCAATTCGGTCTCCAGTATTCTGGTCACAGACTATACGACGAAGGCTCGTACGCAGCAGAACTAGGAGCCGATTATATCTGGATTAACACTGGTTCCGCATTCAACTTCACTACTAATTCAGGCTCTCTGGCTACCATTCACCCATGCCTGAAGGATCTGGATAATGATGGTGTAATCGACATTCTAGACCCCGAACCGCTAGACCCATCTATCTCTGCATTTGTAACTGAGGCAGATGCTGGTTTATGTGCTCACAGATACTCAGTAGATGGATGGGACTTCTCAGAAGGATACAATTTGCTGACCAACTCTCCCTCGGCCTTCGAGAAGGCAACTTCTTACAATCCAGTAGAGAACCGGTACGCTATCGGCAAATCGACCTTAGATTCGTATCTAGACACTAATGACGATGGCAACCTAACCGTCGGTTTCGAGTCCCTAGGAATTGAAGGGGATGAGCAGGGCCCATTCGCCGTATATGTCAGACACTGTGAGGATAGACTATGCATCGACGCAAGTGGTGGCAGAGTTCACTTCGTTGCCGATGGATCTATTCTGATTAACTCTCTTTACGATCCTAGTTCTCTTGGTAATTTCGCCGCAGGAGGCGGCTCAACCCAGTCCATCTCAATTCCTGATAATGACAATCGCAAGTGGGCTCTAGACATAATCGCAGAGGCCTTACTAGTTGACCCGAACTCGACAAAGGCAAGTTCCAACGCGATTGTCATTTTCGATGAGAGTAGACACCAACAACCAACTCTCTTCGGTGATACCTACAATCTGCTATACTACCTGCTAATCTATTTCACAAACGACTGGATGGCAATGTTGCTACTCTTCCTTACCCTTTTCATTGTCCTTGAAGCCGTGTTGATTAGGAAAGAGGACCCTCAGGACTGGCGTCATGTGTTCCGAATTATCTACTATGGATTCGGTGATGCTAGGAGGTATGAGTACTATCAGCGACCTGAGAAGATTAGACAAGTTCTACTATCCCGAATTCGAAATCTGAATACACTATCTAGAGAGGAGTTCGATGCAATGCCAGCGTCAGAATTACAGCGTATGGTTGAAGATCCAATTTTGATTAATTTCCTGTTCGAGGATAGGAGATACAAACCTGATGAATTGGTAGGGATAATCAAGAGAATAAAGGAATGGGGCCGAACCGATTCCGAGGCAGAGGGGGTCTAGACATGTGGACTCGTAAAGCATCTCTTATGGTGACTAGTGGAATCAGCCTAATCCTCATTGGTATGATGATATCTAACTTCCAATTGATGATTGTCGGCTTGACATTCATCTCTTTCTTAGCAATCAATGGTTGGGTTTCCGGCCATTCTGAGCTTGAAATCAGTCGAACAATCAACGGCACTCCCACTAATGACATCAATGTGTACAAGGGAGATGATGTAGTAGTTGAGTTGACAATCTCCAATACTTCTTATCGCAGGACACAACAACTGGAACTTTTCGACAATGTCCCCCATGAGATGAAGATGCGAAAAGGCATCAATCAGATGAGGATGAACCTCGGCCCAGGTCAGACTGCTAGATTGAGATACAGGGTCCGCTGCCCACTACGCGGCCACTACACATTAGGTCCTGTTTCAGTTCGATACAGGAATGCATTCAACCTCTTCGTGAATGAATCACAGATTGAGAGCAGGACTGATGTAACGGTATTCCCACAAGTCAGAGAGATCGAAGAGGCACTACTACGTTCAGATGTACCAAAGATGTACACCGGTGCAACCACGCTCAAGACCCCTGGTCAAGGAATGGAGTTTTATTCGCTGCGCGAATATCTGCCGGGAGACTCTTTCCGATCTATCAATTGGAAAGCATTCGCCAAGACTGGAGATTTGATGGTTAATGAGAAGACTAGAGATGCAGTTACTGATGTGTTCATCTTCCTAGATACGAGGGATGTATCTCGTATAGGAACTGTTCTCAAGAACCCTCTAGAGATGGGAACAGTAGCAGCAGCTTCAGTTTCTAACTACTTCATCAGACGTAGAGATTCAGTAGCTCTGGTAACATACGGGGACAAGATGGATTTCCTTCCTGCTGAGACTGGTGACAAGCAGAACTACAAGATCCTGAGTCAATTGGCTGCAGTTGAAGCGAAAGGCTCGATGCCCCTGCAAGCGGTAACCAATGCTATGTCGCCGAGAATGAGTAGAGGCTCACCGGTATTCATCATCAGCAGCCTAGAGGGCGATGGCACCACTCTGCCTGCAATCAGAAACCTCGCGGCTAAGGGACACGCCGTTGTCGTACTATCTCCAAGCAGCATAGATCTTGAGCGCCTAGTTAGTCGCATCCCTAGAATGTCATATGAGGTTCTCAAATTAGAGAGGCAGAACAGACTCACTGCCCTCTCAGGTTACGGTGCTAAGGTAATCGATTGGATGCCGGATGTGGAACTCTCACAAGCGCTTTTGCAGGTAAGATCAGTATAGGGGTGAATACATGGCAATGGAATCAGTTCCCGAGTCCAAGACACTGCACATTCCCAAACTTCGTAGGCGCTGGCAGGTATTGATATTGCAACTGATTTCTACGGCATCACTGTTGTTGATAATGAAGAGAATGAACTCGGTTTTCGGATTGTGCACAGATCAATTCATCGAAGACTCCGGCGGTATCGAATCGAACTATTGGTGCCCAGCTTATGAGCACACTAGAGGAGTCAAGTATTGGAGTGAGTCAGATTCTGTTGATCTATTCCTGCCAGATTTCATCCATGGTCTAGTCGATATGTCCGGGAACGAACTTTCTGGAGATGCAACATTCGTTGCTCCTGTCCTACTTTGTATGGGAATCACCGCTCTTTGGGTATACATTCTGCATAAACCTGAGAGGATTCAACTATGGGCAAACCGTATTGTCACATGGGGATTCGTGGCTTGGATGATTCTGCCATTCCTATTATCCTGGATATATCAGGTTGTAGTAGGCGGACCTCATCTTCCGTTCGGCAATGAGAACCCGAACCTGAACCATATTGACAAACTATGGGATCCATTCATGTTCGCTTTTGAACTGGTTTTCCTCGGTATTGTATTTGCTCCTATACTAGCTGGTCTAATGGGAATCTGGGGACTTTCCAAGCGTATGATTACTTGGGCTGTAGGATACTTCCTGATGGTAGTTGGAATTCACGCATTGCTAACCTTTGAGGGAATCACAGAAGCAGTCGATGTGGGTCTGCAACCGCTGCCCGCACAGATTGGAGATGCAACGCTCTATGGTGGACTATTCTCCCCCCTCTCTCTGACTCTGATTTCGATAGCGATTCTAATCATCGTATTCATGGAATCTGGCCTTGCAGTAATCAGTCACCTTGAGTATGCTGCCATGTTACCAGAGGATGCGAAGAGAAATCCAGAGTATGTTACTCAGTTCAACAATGTCGTTAACTCTCATCTTGTCCACATGACAGTAATCACAGCTGTAGTAATGCTAACCACTGCCATAGCGATAGAGTTCGATGACTTCCTAATTTCTCTTGTTGGCCTATTGGAAGGCTCTCAGTGGTCTGGCCAAGTCCGCGAGTCGCTGGAGTTACAGTTGACCTATGGTAAGGTAATTTCAGCCGGATTGTTCCTTCTGGTAGTGGCAGGTATGAGATTCGTACTGCCATGGCAACGACTCACTGGAATCCTTGAGACTGGAATGAGCCGATTGCGCAGCGACTAGGGAAAAATCCCTATCCTTGCGGCGGTTCTAACCATTAACTCGGCGAGAACTGGTACGGAGAGTATTGCAACCACCAAAGCTGCAGGGAACGGAAGAAAGTCCAGCAAATCGAAGTATGAGTACACACCAAACGCCGAGATTACGAAGAAGACCCGCTCTAGGAGAGAGGAATTTCTTGGAGCAGTCTCAGCAGGATGTCCTGGCAGAGGCAAACCATCTTCCATGTCACTAGCACGAACATTCAGGCCATCAACCCACCGCAAAACATCGATTGTTGGTTCGGTGGTTTGAAACTCGGTTACTCGTAGCGAGCTGCATGCCTCCTGCAATCTCGGTCGAGTCCTGCAGTCGCTGCAACCACCCATCAGTGGTGCATCAGGAGTATAGTGGCCAGCACTTGTGTGGGAAGCATCTAGCATCTTCAATCAGAAAAAGAACATCCAAGGAGTTGAGGCAACAACTCAAACTTCCAAAGGATGCTAGGCATGAGGACGGCTCCCCATTCCGTATTCTTGTAGCAGTCTCAGGAGGAAAGGATTCAGCCGTTCTGTTGACTATGTTGCACGATATTATCGGGCGTCGACGCGATGTCGAATTAATTGCCGGCTGTGTCGATGAAGGCATCGATGGCTACCGCGCACCCTCACTTGAATGCGCAAGAGATCTCGCTGAGCAACTTGGAGTTAGGTTTGAGACACTAAGTTACGAGGGTATCGGATACGAGAGGATGGATGAAGTAGTATTTAGAATACCTGCGATGGGCGAGAATCACGATGAGGCCAAGGGGATGATGCCTTGCTCTTTTTGTGGAGTTTTCCGTAGACAGAGCCTGAATTTTCTTGCTGAAAAGATTAGTGCTGATGTGATGGCACTGGGTCACAACCTAGATGATATGGCACAATCAATTCTGATGAATTTTCAGAAAGGAGAGATTGAACGCTCAGTCAGACTCGCTCCACATACTGAGAATCCGATAGACGGAATCGTGCCTAGGATTGTACCATTACGATGGGTCCCCGAACAAGAAATTCATGCCCATGCAATCTGTCAAGGACTACCAATCCATCATGGCGACTGCCCACACGCACCCGGCGCGATGCGCCAGCAGAGCAGAGGCATAGTGGCGCAAATGGAGTCTTTGACTCCTGGTGCAAGGCACGGTCTGTTACATTCGCTCGATGAGATTCGCAGGCTTCATCGCGAGACAGAGCGTGATCCAAAGTTAGAGGTTCGCAACTGCTCTGA
>CETM01046817.1_pt1 | contig 13514 bp, 12 predicted proteins | sample 361451 | NCBI WGS metagenome assembly CETM01 (sample SAMEA2622690, study PRJEB7988) | marine metagenome | isolation source: saline water (ENVO:00002010), including
CCGAGTGTTTCTTGGATGTTTTCAAAATATTCAGTAAAATCGATTATTTCGGTGTATTGCGCGCCTGCTGCTGACGCCCCAATGAGGATTATTAGCAAGAGAGTACGTAACAACCATCTCTTCTTTTTTGGTTGCGAGAGGGGGGTGCTGTCGGGAAGAGGTGGGAGAGTGGGTAATTCTACTTCGACTGATTCTGGGGGAGAGGTGGGTGGTGCCCCTAGAGGAGGTAGTGGAGGGAGGACAGGAACTTCTAGTTCTTGGTTTTCTAATTTAGGATATAGTGCATCTAAATCTGAAAGACCCGGTGCCTCAGGTATTCTGCCCATCCATTGGCCCCATGCTTCGTCGATTGCTGCATTTGTTATCGGAGTTAGAAGGACTCCAACTGCTCCAGAAGAATAGGCAGCATCTTCTGCTATCTGAAGACCCGTCTTACTCGTTACAAATACTATTCTTGCAGATTTATCTGATTCTCTCATCTCAAGAGCGGTTATGTGGCCATCTAGAGTTGGTATATCGACTGCTAAGAATACTAAGTCTGGCCTTAATGTAACGTACTTATCGACTGCGCTATCGCCGTCTTCTGTTATTTCTGATCTCCATCCCTTCTTGTGTAGAGATCTTTTCAGCTGCCCTTCTACGATAGGATTTCCTACCACTATCAAAGCAGTCTTACTGTCTTCGTCGTCCATATTCAATGTTACACACGGGCTTGTATTGATGAAATCCTCGGTCCTCTTGGACAAAGAAGAGGTGGTATTGAGGTGTGTGTTATTAGGGCGAGAGGTTTCCAAAATACATGGATACTGGTCTTGCTGGCAAGGTTGTACTGGTGACTGGTGGTGCGGGTGGTATCGGGCGATCTATCTGTAGGTATTTTGCTGATGAAGGGGCAAATGTAGCCATACACTATCACACATCCTCCGAAGAAGCGGATTTGTTAGCGAATGAAATAGGGGGTTTGGCTTTCTATGCTGATCTTAGGACGCAGAATGAGGCTGATTGTTTGATTGATGATGTGGTAGGGAAAATGGGTGGATTGGATGTGTGTGTTGCTAATTCTGGTTTTTACCCACCGAACCCTCTGCCTTTGTGGGAAATTTCAGAGGAAAGGTGGAGTTCTACTATAATTTCAAATCTTGGAGTGACTGTGAATACTGCTCGTTCTTACCTAAGATACGCTGCCTTAACAAAAAGTGGTTCTTTAGTTCTAGTTGGCTCTACTGCTGGAATATATGGAGAATCGGGGCACTCAGATTATGCTGCAGCAAAAGGCGCAATTACCTCTGGTTTACTACTCTCTTTGAAGAATGATGTGTCGATGTTGGGCTCTGTAAGAGTTAATGCGGTTGCCCCTGGGTGGACATTAACAGAAAATAAATTAGAAATGGGGTTGGATGAACAAGTAATGAAGAAGGCAAAAGCGACCATGGCTCTAAAGAAATTAGCAACTCCTGATGATGTCGCGCACGCGGTTGTTGTATTATCTTCAGACAATGTTTCTGGCCACATTACAGGACAGATTGTTGAAGTTGCTGGTGGTATGGAAGGGCGTTTGATTTAGAGTATTGATTCTAGTAGCCAGTTAGGATCGAAGTTCATCAGATCTTCATATTCCTGTCCCACTCCTGCTAATACAATTGGCCGGCCCGTGACATGAGAAATTGAGAGTGCTGCGCCCCCTTTAGCATCTGTATCTAACTTACAAAGTACTGCGCCGTCAAAACTCAACATTCTTTGGAATTCTCTGGCTTGTATGACTGCATCGTTACCTGCAAGTGCATCCGCCACGAATAAAACTAGATGGGGTCTTGTGACGCGGTGTACCTTTCGTAATTCTTCCATTAAATTTGTTTTGTTTTGCATCCTACCAGCAGTATCGATGATTACTACGTCCTCTCCACGAGCAGTTGCGCTTTCACAAGCATCTCTTGCCACCGCAGCAGCATCTCCTCCTCGTTGACTTCGTATACATCTAACGCCTATTTTTTCAGCGTGATTTGCTAGTTGGTCTATTGCTCCTGCTCGGAATGTATCGGCAGCTGCTAAGACTACGGAGTATCCTTGTTTGGTTAGTCTATGTGCTATTTTTGCAGTCGTTGTGGTCTTGCCTGTGCCATTCACTCCTACCATCATCAATGTCACTGGCGTGCCTTCGCTGACGAATGCTTTGATTGTCTTGTCAAAGTCCCAATATCCTGCTTCTAGAAGAGTCAGTAATGCATTACGAAGTGATTCGTCTATTACTTTTGTAAGGTCGGCCTTCCTATTTATTCGTGCGCCAATTATTGTGCCTCGCAGCGCCGTCATTACGTCGACTACGGCGTCGTGGCCCATGTCAGCCATTAACAAATCCGTTTCTAATTCTTCCAAAATTTCATCTAAAGTTTTTGAGGCGGCGATGATTCTGCCCCCTCGTTGTACTTCTGATTCGCCGAGATCGATGCTGAATGTTGAATCATGGCCTTTTGTTGCAACAAGCATACGGCCTGTTGTGCTTTTCATGCGGTCGTGTGGTTCTGCTGATTCGGATTGCTTTTGTTCGGTTGATGCTAATGCGGCCGCTCTCTCGGCCTTCTTTCGTTCCTTTTTGTCTAATGGTGCACTAAATGGGTCATCAGGAAGTTCTTCCACGAATTCGTCCCATTTTTCTTCCACTTCTTCTTGGTATTGCTCGAAACCGGGTGGTGGTGGTGGCGGAGGCATGTTTTTTGCTTTCTCGATTGCCTCCATCATTCGTCTGCGCTGTATCAGTGCTTCTTCGGCCTCTATAGAGTCCTCTTCGACAATGAATTCTTCCTCTTCTACTGCATCTTCAGCTCTTTTCTTAAATCGATCAAAAAGGCCCATTCGATCACCTAATCATCAAGTGTCAACTCTGTGCCGCGTTTTCTTCGTCTTCTTTTTGGCTTTGTTGGCTCCTCTTCAGAAGAAGAGAGGGTTTCTTCGGACGTTATTGGTTCCGCCTCTTGGAGTAAGGCTATTCCTTCGTTAAATTGGTTTGCTAATTCGGTCACTACTTTTTCCGTTTCGTCAAATTCGGCTTTCAGTCTATTCATCAATTGAGTTAATTCTTCATTTCTAGTATTCATCAAGGCCAAGGCTTCATCACGTGTTTTTTCGGATTGTATTCCACTACCTATGTCTATCACTGCACCAGAATCAGGGTTGATGTCTGCAATTATTTGCACGCCACCCCCTAATGGAATCATAGCATTTTTTGCGCCTTCTTCTGGGATGGCTTCGAGGGTCATGATTGTTCTTGTCTGCTCCATTCTTACTTCCTCTAGCCGGACTACTTGAGTTTCGATGTTTTGTAATCGCTCGCGATTCAACTCTACGAGTTGGGCGATGCGTTGTAGCTCTTCCCTGTCTGGGGCGTCCATATTGGTGGCGCGTAACTCGAGTTTGATGAAGGCGTCGATTGATGTAATTCGTGTGATTTGGAGAATATGGTTTCTCACAAACAGTCCGTCGCAGTGATATATACCCCCTTTCTCGGCGCGCTACCGGATGGTAATTAGATGGGTAGAATAGTTTGGTTCACAGGACTTTCAGGCGCGGGTAAGACAACAATAGCCATGGCTGCAGCAGAGCGGTTTGGGTGCGAGGTTCTCGATGGAGATACAATCAGAGACTTCTTCGCGAATCGTGATTTTAGTCGCGAAGGGAGGGAAAGGCACCTTCTGGGAATTGCTAAGATGGCTAAGATGATTTCAAAACACACAGATGTTTTGTGCTCATTTATCACCCCTTACGAAGATGTAAGAGAGAAAATCCTTGAAATCCTACCAGAGGATGCAATTATGGTTCATGTATCTACTTCTCTTGAAGTATGTGAAGATAGGGATGTTAAGGGTTTGTATGCAAAGGCAAGATCTGGTGAAATCGCGAATTTTACTGGCATATCTGATCCTTTTGATGAGCCTAAGTGTGCTCATATTTCACTCAATTCTAGTGGGGCGGAAGGTGGTTCGGTTGATGATATGGTTGACCAATTGGCTCACCTCTTTGAGAAGCCGAAGGCGGTTTTACTACCAGGCCGATGGCAACCTCTTCATGTTGGCCATGAATGGTTGATACAGAGAGAATTAGATCAAGGAAAGAGGGTTGTTGTCGGAATTAGAGATACTCCTGTATCCGATTCGGATCCGTTCTCAACAGATGTTCGAAAGCGTATGATTGAGTACAGATATGCTGACGAAGATGTTGAGGCGTGGGTTATGCCTGATATCGAGGCGATTTCTTACGGGCGAAAGGTCGGTTATCAGGTTCGTGAGGCTGATGACATCCCTCCAGAAGTGTTTGCAGTATCTGCAACTGGTGTCCGTGGTGGAAACAGAGCCAACGTCTCAGAGCGCGTCATGGAATTCATGATTTCAGAGGGCATCTGGGACGGAGAATAGATTTACGAGGTTAACTTTAAGTTGGCTTTTAGCGACAAAATGTTATGTTTTGGGAAGCGGTGTACCAAATTTTTTGGGATAGGGATAGGAGTGTTTTCCGTTTCATGTGGAAACGTCCAATTATTACCTTAGTTAATATTGGCGCATTGGGCGGAATGGCCTGGTGCTTGGTGTGGGGGTTGGAGACGGAATTCTGGGCGGTAACTGTTTTTTTGACCGTCACTAATACGTGGTTCGTGGCGAGATGGTATATGTCAGAATAGAATACCGGGGTTATGTTGAAGTTGGTCTTTGGGAGTCAAATGTTATGTTTTGGTTGTTAGAGTTGTTTGCATTCGTCACGGACATTGGTGCTTTCTTCCATTTCATGTGGAAACATCCGGTTATTGCCTTAGTTAGTATTAGCGCATTGGGTGGATTAATCTATTACTTCTGGTGGTGAAAAAATAATACCATCTCCACTTTTGTATTTCTTATTTTTCGAGTCTTGGAAGGGTGATGAGAAAATAGACCCAGGGTTGTTTTTCTTAATGAAATTGGAAATTGGGTTTTACACCTGTCTTATTCTTGGTGTGATTCTAGCTGTTGTGGATCCATTTTGATATCACAAAATTTCGAATATTCCCCCAAGAGCATAGAAGATAAGTGCTAATGAAGATAGAACGACAGAAGTTTTTGCCGGCCCTGCATCTGGATGATTGGGTTGATTAGATATCTCATTCAACTTCGTCAAACCAAGTATTAGTGAGGCTATGCCTAGTGGCCCAAAACAACAAAGACTTACTATTGATAGAAATAATGCTGCGATTGCCATTCCGGAGATGCCTACTTGAGTTTTGCTTGGAGGCATTTGAGTGACGTAGATTTGTTCGGCTTTGGCTTCGTGTTGAGGGGGCTCTTCTGAAGAAGATTTTTTTTCCTCCCACCAATTCTCTTTCTCTTCTGTGTCAAAGGACTCTTTGGCCAAAACTGCAGAATCTTCTACTTCCATTTGATGTTCCACAATTAGGTGCCTAATCAGAAGATGGCTTTCCAACTTACCTTTACATACGGGGCAAGTCAGGATTCGGGGGTTACGGGTCCTGATTTTATCAGGCATGATGATTCGTTGGAGTGGCTCAGATTTTTAATAATGATAGTATTCAACTGCTGAGATTAATATATTTATCACTAAGTTGCTGCCATGGTGTACTATGAGTTCGAACCCTCCGACCATCCTAGTCGTAGATGTTGAGGCGGCGGCGGAAAAAGATTCGGATTCAAAACCACTATCTCCTATAATTCCAATTATTCTAATCGGATTTGGTGTACTGCTTGTATTCGTCGCTGATGTGAGTGAGTCTCTGTGGGAATGGTTTGTAACTGGTGCGTGGAATCGTGGATGTAGTATTTTTTTATTGGGTGCTTCCTTGGTTTTCCTGGGGTTGTCTTGGAATATTCCGAAATATCGTAATAGAATGAAGAAGATTAAGGGGCACAACAAGATGGAAGATTCTGGAGGGAATGAAGACTCTTCCGAGAGGCCTAAGTACGCATGGTTCTGGTTACTGTGCTTTTTGTTTCCTCCCCTGATCATTCTGGCATTTCCGTTCTGGTTTGTCTCTATGTTGAAGGGCTCAGAACAAGATGGAGGATGAGTCTTGAGTAGGGGAGACGATAGGTGGAATCCTGAGGTTGCATGGCATAATGATTCTATGGCGTGGCTCAGTTTACTCATAGGCCCAAGTATTTGGTTAGCCATGGCGTTATTTCTGTCAATACAAGTTGCATGGATATCATTTGCCTGTGCTGGATTAATTGGCCTATTTCTTTGGCTTGTGGCGCTTGGTTATGAAAACCCTCATATGGCCAAAGCAAACATTTGGGGGGTTGTGATAACGGCTTTTCTTTCTCTATATTCTGCCTATATCACATTCTTGTGAAAAGATAGGCCGACAGCCCCTTGATAAATCTTGAAATTAGTCAATTCAATGCTATGTAGATTGTTTATTCAGAATCTGAGAGTCTCCTTTTCCATATAAGAAAAGATGCGGCCAGCAATAGTATTGTCAATAATATTGGAAGCATTATTCCAAAAGGCCCAGACGTTCCTAAGCCAAGTAGACTCTTCTCAACCTTGACCATGTTCGATGAACAGAAAGTGGGGGTCTCTTGACCTTCTAATTGAACCCCCAAGCATATATCGAGTGCTGAATATGACATAGAATTAGACGTTGCTACAAAGCTGCAATCGTGTAACGTATAGCCAACCTTAGCCTCTAAAATGCACTCAGGGCTTTTGTCCTCAAATCCATCTGGCCAATACACTGAACCAGAATTATTAGAGTTTATTTTCCCCATCTCAATCATGACGAAAGTCATGCTCATTGAAGCATCTACGTTACTGCTACATTCTAAAGTGAAATCAAAACTTATCTTTTTATCCGCTCCGACCTTGACTTCCTCTGGTGTATTGTAAATACTACAATCTGTGTAAGAATCGATTATGATTGTATTACTATCAGTATCGGATTGGGCCAAAAACCCTACAGAAACGCCGGCTACCTTTCCGACCAATGCTTTGACGGAAACCTCATGATTACCCGCCTCCATATGAACTGGTGCTCGGGCTTGAACTGTGATATTGTTTGTACCTCCTGCACCGATCAAAATTGTATTTGGGCCACTTACTGCTAATTCGTCAAAACTATACTGAATTTCTATTTCTTCAGGAGCACTGGAGGTATTCTCTATTTGACATTCGAATGTAGTCGATCTAGTTGGGTGGGTTGGAGATGAATCTAGGTGTACCGCGTTGTCTTGGCAGTCTATTTCCACACCCGGTAATACTTGTTCTGCTTGAGCGGGGGCGTTGGCTAATATCAGTAAAATTACTAGGACAATTGTGGCTTCAACTGCCTTTATGGTCACAAAATCACCTCATTCTAACTTGGTCTAATCCCAGCCCTTTCTAGTTATTTTTTATTAGAGATTTGGCCTTTTTCCTGCATTTTTTGGCTTCTTCCATTTCGCCTTTTTCTTCGTGTTTACTGGCTTTTTCCAACCAATAAATAGGGTCCATTTTCCTTTGCTTTGTTTTTTCCTTGGCCTTTCTCTTCTTCCGTGTGTTTTTCTTTAGATTTTCAAGTAGTTGTTCTTTCTTTTGATTTGCTTTGATTCCTTCTTTCTTGGCGATAATTTGAAGATCTTTGTAACTCATTTTATCTAAATCTCTCGACTTTTTCCTTTTTTGTTTGGGCTGTGGCCTTCTTGTTTGCTGTTTTTGTTTAGATAAAATTACGCCGAAAACAATAATGGATAAAAACAATATTGTTAATAAAATTGGTTGGTCTGATATGATGTTGGAGAGTTTTTCTTGGATCGATATTTGAATCGATGTGTCTTCATCTAAATCTCTGCAGCCGTCTTCATCAACGTCTGATTCTTTTGTAGAGGCCCAATTAATTACTCCCTTCACACAAAGATCGTTTGAGTCTACTATTCCGTCGTTGTCGTCGTCCTCGTCTTCTTCATCATTACAACCGTCTCCATCCCAATCAGTAAGTGGTGAAGAGCTCCATCCTAATTCTGATTTGGTGCAGTCATCCATAGAGTTGTCTACCCCGTCATTGTCGTCATCGGTGTCTTCGGTGGTGTCTTGACAACCATCACCATCATAATCTGTTGAAGGGTCTGAAACCCACCCTACTTGGGAAAATTGACAATTGTCTTCTACGTCCAAAACCCCGTCGTTGTCGTCATCGAGATCTTCGGTTAAATCGCGACAGCCGTCTGCATCGACATCATTGATTCGATTCGACTGCCAAAACACGTCGCCCCTCGGACATAGATCATATTGATCTTCTAAACCATCTGAGTCGTCATCGAGATCTTCGTCAACATCCCTACATCCATTGCCATTCCAATCGCCTTCTGAATTAGAGATCCATGAACCTGTAGTCGTTGGGCAGTCATCTACAAGATTGTTTACTCCATCATTATCTAAATCTAGATCTTCTACTGAGTCCTGACAACCATCTCCGTCAAAGTCAGTGGCGACGGAAGATTGCCACCCTTGGGCACCAAAAGGACAATTGTCTACTATATCTGGAACTCCGTCCTCGTCGTCATCAGGATCTTCTAAGTAATCATGGCATCCGTCTGAGTCATAATCTAAATTTGATACATCTATCCAATCTAGGGCCCCTTGGGGGCAATTATCATTCCAATCTAAATATGGGTCGTTGTCATCATTATTATCCTCTGATTCATCATAACAACCATCTCCATCAATATCGATTGTTGATTCGGGTGATAGTTCCCCATATACGCAGATGTCGTTCTCATTAAGGACGCCGTCATTATCCACATCTATATCCTCTGAAAAATCGTGGCAGCCGTCTTCATCATAATCAAGAGAGGGGTCTCCTATAGAAGTCCAGTTTGTCAGCCCACTTGGGCAATTATCATTCCAATCAGGGTGCATGTCATTGTCGTCATTGGGGTCTTCATCGGAATCTCTACAACCGTCTGAGTCGTGATCTGATGATGGAGAAGATGTCCAGTCATTGGCCCCTCTTGGACATCTGTCGAAGATGTCTTGTATGCCGTCAGCATCATCATCATCCCAATCTCCGTAATTTACTAGATGGATTGGAATGGATTTGTTGAGGTGGACATGAGAATATGTTTGTGATCGAATGGTGATAGTAATTTCAGGCGATTGATTCTCGTTCACTTGAGATAAGTCTGGTGCTGTGATATACACATAAACAGGCATTGTCCTTCCTGCCTTAATCGAAGCGTTCTGGTTTTGTGTGTAATTCATCCCGATTGATATCGCCCAACCAGGAGAATAACCTGCCAAGGTACCATATGGAACTGAAAATGATGAATTTACTGAATCAAAGGTATTTGGGATTTGAGTCGGAACTAGATTTAGCTCAACAATAGTGCTTTCTCCCGGTGTAATAATAATCGTTTCTGGTTGGTCTATCTGGAATTCGAGATGCATTTCATAATCAGAAATCTCTTGGTATTTACAAAGCCGCCAGTAGTTTGTATTTTGGTTTGGAACGCAATTAGGCGCCGCATATAGAATGTTGATTTCAGGCCAGTCGTAGTTCGTAATTGGGAAATAGGATGAGTGGTGGAAGTCGTAAGAAAAGTTTTGTGTAATGGTGGAAGAATATATTTCTTTGATTGAAATTGATTGGAAAAGTTCGTTCGCATTGAGTCCGAGAGGAATTAGTCCCTCGGCCGTTAAGATTGGTTCTTTCATTGTTAATATATTGAGAGTTTTACGAATGTTTCCTTCAATTTCAGTCCATGTTATGTGAATGTTTTCGCCGTCTAAATCTAACGTGGGGTAGTAGAGGCCTCTGTCTGAGGAGTTAGTGGAAATGATTGTTGTGGGGGTTGTTGTTATTGTTTGTTCTAGGTTAATAGAGCCTAATAGGTCTCCATTTCTATCTAGATCTATTTGCATGTAATTTAATTCTCCATATCTGTGTTCTCCGATAACTGTTGATGTGTGGTGGTTCTTTGCTCCCAACCAAGTCAGATGGAGGTTTCCTTGGTCGTCATATTCTAGATCTACTGATGTTGCAGTTTCGTTTTCTACAATTATTGTATCGTCTACGATTACCAAGCCCGATTCTGTCTCGGATAAGAGGTATTCTCCATATTCATTAGTGGTTGTGTTTAATTTATGCGCGGGGTCTCCTATTACCCAATCTGAAAGATTTTGTTCAATGAATAAATAGGGGTCTAGTATAGTTAATGATATTCCATAACGAGTTGTTTTATTTTCAATAATAGAAGCTAACTCATGCATAAAATCATACCAACAATTCGAAGGAGTTGTGCAGAACGAGGATGCGCCGGTTCCGCTGGTGTAGGACATTGCGTAGGTTCTGCCTCCTGCATGTGTGTTTGATATTGTAGTATTATCACAGCTCCTCGGCCCATATACCGAAGAGCCACTTGTAATAGGGCATTGCGCTAGATTTTCCATAAAGTTCAGGACATTTATGTTATTGTTCAATCCAGCACCAATAGGTATGGGGATTATTCCTGCCTGTAAACAGGCGTCGTGTGCCTCATTGACACTAATGCTGTCATCGGAGTCAATTGGATCCCCGCCATATGGGGATTCATCAGACATAGGTAATACCATTCGTATAGCAGTGGGGCTGGGGTTCCAACGGTGGTCTAATGTTGTAGGTGGATCGGCAGCCAAGCCAGTTCTTCCTTGGCTATCTCGATATGACAGGCAGGCCCAGTTAGATGCTGGCCCCCACATTTCTGAGTAAAAACCTCCATCGGTTGGGAGATTGAGGGTCGCGTTATTGAAAACTACATCTGTAAGCGCTCTAAAACCTCCACGTGTGTCTCCGGGACCTAGTGGTGAGGTCCTAACTTGTTCGTCTTGGATTCCTGCGGCGGTTTGGTATTGGGACTGGCAATTTCCTGTCATGGTCTGTGCCGGCCAATTACCTGAAAGTGCGTAAAGAGTATCGTAGATAGTGATGCCTTTCTGATCTAAGAGTGACCTCAGGCCGTTTACGATTGTGGTGCCGGTGAGGAGAACACCTCCGTCTATTATAGCACATAAGTCAGAGATGTCATTTCCCATGGAGCCAGATGTATCTATCGGAAATACTAATTCAGCTTCATACCCACCTAAACCTCCACCCCATGCTATTGCGATTGTGTCATCTTGGGATATTGCAATCTTAGGGGATTTTATTGCCCTCGCTCGCAGATCAGTATCCAACAATGTTTGACCGATGATTGTTTCTTCTGTAAATAAAATTGGGTTCATACTAGTATTTGTTTGAGTTAATTTAATCATTGTATAATACACATTATCTCCATCACTTAAGCTAGAATTTAGTGAATAGGTGTCTTGCCAAATTATGTGTGCTACATCATTGGAATCTATTGCGATATCAGGAGAATGACAAAGAGCACAATTGTTGATTTCAGTTCCATTAGAGATGCCATTAAATGCTATTGGGGTTGCAAATCTACTACCTTTAGCGCTTATTTCCATTGGTGTAGATGGTGAGCCATCTAATTGGGCATTATTTGGATTTAATGTTGTATACCATATTCCATATTTTGGGGTTTGGGTATTAGAAAATGAGGTTGCATTCCAAACAACATGAATGAGGCCCCTGGAATCTTGTGTCATTATTGGTGACGAAGATTGGGTCATTGAATTGAGGTTTGGAGGAGTTGGTGTGGGTATTCTAGTTTGAGCTATGAGAACTTCTCCTTGACTATCTAATAATGCATAATAAATTAGGCGACTATTGACAGCGTTTCCTGTGCAGTCAAAGCAATCACTAGACCAAGTGAGGTGATATCTTCCATTATTGTCAATTAAACCAGCAGGAGAGGTGCCTACATTGATGCCAGTATTTGCTAAGATATCGGTTATGTCTGTGCCTGAGAATCTGTTCCATCGATTTTGGTTTGTACTTTCGAAGTCTACAACAGAATTGAGTTCTTCTGTGATTGGTGATTGAATTGTTGTTGGTATAATCATTAGTAAAGCAACTATGATTATGGCCGTGGGGGTGGGCTTCGCCTTATCTGGCACAGACTCTTTTCCTATATCATACATATATACACACCCCCTCTCATCTCTTTTGTTGAATTTTCTTCTATAGATTATTTCCCATCTTAATTCCCACTCTAATTGTATCTACAATTGAGGTGGTCGGGTTTTCTCCTTTCCATTTCATCACCTCTAGTGGGTTTTTCCTGTGGGTGTTTTCTCCTTTCCACCACATTTCTACCAGTCTATCAGGCCTAATTCCTTGGATTTCTTCTTCTGAAGAAGTCATTGAATAAACACCACCACTCCAAATGGGGTGTTTATCGGCTTCTTCGAATTTTATTAGATGATCTAGTATTAGTTGTTTGTCAGTTAAGGGGCCGGCCCCCCCTAATTTGATCTTGATTGTATTCCCTTCAACAGTTTCTTCAGAAATTGTGGTTCTCATCAAAAAAATTCCCCCTCTTTCTGATAGTTTCGTTGCCAGGGCTTTCTCAAACCATGATCTTCTAACTGCAGTTGATTCGGTGGTTGGTTCTTGAGATCCTAATTTTCCTATCCAAGAACGAGGTAATGGGGGCCATGTGTTAGCTTCGATTAGGCCGGGGCCTTCTTCGTCTAAGCCCGCCTCGGCCTTTGCGTCAATAAGGTATACTTTTGCACCTCGATTATTGTCTAATATTTGATGGGCACAAATTAGATTTTCGAGATTTGTTCCAATTATTGCTATTGTTTTCATGCAATTGCCTCTATCAATAGTGGAGCGGGGTTGGGCTCAAAATAGAGGGCGTGGACCGGGCAGGCTGGTATGCATAATTTGCAATGAGTGCAGGAGGGTTCGTCTATTATTGCTAACAGCCCCTCTAGAGTTAATGCATCAACCGGACATAGAGCTATGCAGGCTGCACAGCCAAAACAACGATCTTCATCGACTTCCAAGATGACCCCTGGGCGTCTTGGCATATCTCTTTCGAAGAGGTTGGTTCTCAAAATAACTCCCCAACCCCTTTGTTTCTTTTGGAGAATTATTTTTTGACAAGATAACGATAAAAACGCAATTTCTAACTCAAATTTCGATATACATTCGTAGTATGTGACAAGTAGCAGATAATCATTAGGTGAGTTCTTCTGGAACTAATTTCAATTCTGTATATTTACAGTGGAAGAACAGGGGTGGGCCCGTTTTTCTATACAATTTGTAATGAAACCGTCACAAAAACCGATGGTAAGATAAGTCGGATCACCTCTCCCAATTTCATGAAGCCATTCCTGGAGCACCTAAACATGACATCCACAGACGTGGATGAGACAATCCGATTTCTTCTGACTGCAATGCCAGAATTCAAGATTAGAGGAAAAGGAGGGGGGCAGAAAGCACAGCGCTGGGTGCATATTGGCACTGAGGATTCCTACCTTTGTATAGAAAATAGGGGCGCTACTGAGAAAGGCCCACATCAGCCGTACGTCCATCCTGGAATGAACCACATGGGATTCGTAGTCGGTGATGGAGCGGCGTTAGCTATGCGCATGATTAAGGCCGGTTACAAACAAGGAGCGACCTA
>CETM01064253.1_pt1 | contig 13509 bp, 13 predicted proteins | sample 361451 | NCBI WGS metagenome assembly CETM01 (sample SAMEA2622690, study PRJEB7988) | marine metagenome | isolation source: saline water (ENVO:00002010), including
ATATCGCTTTCGCATAGATACAATTTTAACTTTTTATATTTACTTAAAATAATTTTATATTCCTATTGTAAATATTCTACTATATTTTCAAAATATAAATCAAAATATTTACTTCAAGATAGATTTTATAGAACATGTCCTATAAGAAACCATTTTTTTAAAAAAAATGGTGGAAATTTAACTGTTTGCACTCAGAAAAATATTTGTGAAACGACAATCAGTCTCTTTGTTTTTATCGACACTTTCCTATCTCTTGCGAAAGAAACCTATACTCAAAAAAGACTCGCAGACCTTGGAGGAGACATAAAAAACTTTTTTCCAGTCGGTTCTTTAATTATGGAACACAAGTGGTTTTTAGAAGACAAAGATATAAAAAATGTTCCTGAAACTGATATTTTAATTTATGCAATTAAACCAAATAACCATCTTTATATTAACGAACTAAATGAAAAAAATTTTTTATTTACACAAATTCAATGGATAAAAAAAATTTCATCTGATAAAAATTATAAGGTTTTAATTAAACATCATTCTGATGTTAAAAATAATACACTTTATAAAAAAAAATATAAGAGCAAGAAGTCTGTTGAGAATTTTTTTAATACAGATGTAAATAGCAAGACGCAAATCGACTCAAAAAATGATAGCTATGCTCTTTTTGAAAGAAGTAAAATTATATTTTCATGGTCCTCAACTATGATAACGGAGGGAATTGGTCATGGATATAATTGTTATTTTATAGATCCAGGTTTAAAAAATTCGTGCTATTTCCACAAACTAGATAATTTCAACAATGTAAGAATAGGAAGTTTCATTGACTTTAAAAAAATAATTATTGAAACAATTGAAAACAATAAAAAACAAAAAATGGATAGTGAAATGTATTGTTTAAAAAGTGATCAAGTCTCTGAAAGAATTATTAAATATTTAAGAAGTCAAATATATAGTAAATAATGTTCAATTATTGAACAAATTAAATCTTTACAGTTCATGCGATGAACGTTATAAATAAAAAAATGAAAATTAACGATAAAAACGAAGAATATTTAAAGCTTCTAAGAAAGATCGGCAGTGAATCTAATTTATCACAGAGAGACTTGTCTTCCGCATTAGGCATGAGTCTGGGGAAAATAAATTATTGTATGAAGGCTCTTAAAGAGAAAGGTTTAGTAAAAATAAAAAACTTTAAAAAAAATGAGGATAAACTTAATTATTTTTACTACTTAACACCAAAAGGCTTTAGTGAAAAAACAAAAATTACCTTAAGGTTTATGAAATTAAAAATGCAAGAGTATGAAGAATTAAAGAATGAGTTAAAAAAATTTAAAAAAAAAAAATAAATCTATAACTTTTAATATTGCCCAATTACTTTAGAACTATATAGCCCGGTAGCTCTTGTTTCATCTTTTTTTGTTATTTTTGTTTCGTGAATCGGGTGATCTAAAAATGCAATACCATTAATTTTTTTAAGGATTTCATTTGGAAGTTTCTTTTTATCATTTTCCATCATTTTCTGAACTATTTCTGCTAAAGTTACTTCTCCTTCGCCTAAAACACATATGTCAATATTTTTATCTTTCATAACCTCAGCATAACTTGTTGTTGGGTGTGGTCCTCCTACTATCAATGTTTTTTTATAACCACCCTTCCTGATCTCCGATATAGCTTCATGAAAGAAATCTTTGTGAAAAGTCATAGCACTAACTCCAATTAAATCTGGATCAAAGTTTTTTATTATTTTTTTTAATTCATCATAACTATCAAATTCAATTCTACTTTTGATAAGTTTTCCATCTATTTCATCCTTAAATACATGATCTAAATATGATTGTAGCGCTATAAGACCAAGAGGTGGTTCTAAGACATCATACTCACTTACATTTTTGTCTTTAGTAAAGTGAGTTGATATATTTATAAGCAAAATTTTAAATGCATTTTTCTTAACCTTTTTTGCTGGGAAAGCTTTTTTTATTTTATTCTCCAAGTTAGGAATTTTTATATCACCTTCCCCAAGACATTTTATTTTTAATTCATTATCTTTTATTCCAGCCATTCTTAAAACATCTTTTAAGCTCTTAATTTTTGATGCAAAATAGCTACTATACCTCTGATTCAATTCTTCCTCGGTAAAATGTTTCATTTGTACTGGCAAAACCTTTAATAATCTTTCTTTATTTAAAACATACTCTTTTAAGAACTTCAGTTTGTATTTTTCAGTAAATTCTTTACTGAATGGCAAAGTAGGTGTTACTTGATGGTAAGATTTATCAATCGACTCATTTATTGCACTTCTAGGCACTCCGTGGTCCAAAGCAAATTTTTCTAAGTCAGTTCCCGGAAATATTCTAACGATATGAGTATAAGGAAAGTGAACCCACTTCATTGAAAAAATAAAATCCAAAGTCATCTGAGCCTCATCTTCCTTTTCAGTTGGAAAACCATGCATAGTGTTTAGCGTTGTAACTGCAGATGGATAATTTTTACATATATAATCTAAATTTTCTCTAAATCTTTCTATGTCTAAATTTTTTCTCATTACTTTTTGCATTCTTGGAGAGGCAGATTCTAGAGATACGTTCACCCCGACAGCACCTCCTTGCATCATCACATCAATAACTTCTCTTGTTAAAAGATCTCCTTTTAATGCTGTTGGAAAGAAGAAGCTTACATCTAAATTTGCTTTTATTACCTTATTAAAAAAACTTACAAAATCTTTAGCTTTTACATTAAAAATATCGTCAATAAATTCTATCCTTTTAACACCCATGTCAGCTATCATTTTTACTTCTTCAAAAACACTATCAACGGTTCTTCTAAAATGATGAAGTGTAGTTTTGTAAACATCACAATAAAAACATCTATACGGACAGCCCCTAGTAGCCTGAACAGCCATTGAATATTTTACTCCAGCATGGCCTATTGTTTGATTATATTTAGAGTAATCAACTAAAGATCTATCGTAAGTTGGTAGAGTGTCTAAATTATTAATTTGTTTTCTAGTCGGTGATATAAATATATTATTACCCATAATCTTAAACTTTCAAGCATTTTTCATTAAAAAGCAATCTTATATTTTTTTAGAATATCCAGGCCCTTTTTAAATGAACTAAAGTCAACTATGTCGTCAGTTTCCATAGTTATGCCGAAACCTTCCTCAAGTCCAGACATTAAAGTCATATGCCCAATCGAATCCCACTCTGGAATTTCGTTATACTTAATATTTTCACTAAATTTATCAGAATTAATAGATAATGATTTTATAAAAATATCTTTGTACTTTTCCTTATTTTCCATAATTAGTCTAATATTTTATTATAATCCACACCAGTGTAAGGAATTTTTAAAGGTGCTTTTGGATTTTTTAAATATGGCATTTTTTGTAAGGGACAGTATCTTTCACACACAGTAATTCTCACTGAACCCTTTGTTTTGTTAGGGTATCCACCATGAAGAGTTGAAGAATGCATTAATACAGCTGAGCCAGCTTTTACTTCAAGCTCTACTTTCTTAAATTTTTTTGATATGGATCGATCAACGTGTGTATATAAATTTGTCCAACCTTTTTTTCCATCAGGATGTTCTGTAGTATGGTTAAAATATCCGTGTTTATGTGAGTCTTTTAAAATAAAGAGACCACCTTTATCTTTATCGGTGTCATATAATGGACACCAAAACAACATACAGTCCCTTGAAAGTTGAGCAGTTTCTTGATGTGGCTCTAACAATTTATCATTATCATCATCATAAACACCAATACACGATCTCCCAGAAAAAAGAACATCTGTATCAAAATATTTTTTTACAATATTAGTTACAACAGGAGAATGAAGAAATTGTAAAAGGTTAATGTCTCTACCAGCTATATCGTACCAATTACCTTTTAATTTTTCATTAAATTTTTTAATTTGATAGTATTTTTTTTGTAAATCTTTTTCTTTGGTAGGTTCTATATAGTGTAAGGCTTTTAAAAGAGAATTTTTTATTGTATCAAGACCTTCCTCTGTTATATAGTTCTCTAAAATGCAATAACCATTATTTTTTATCTCGTCAACTTTTTCACTAATTATATAATCTTTTTTCATAATTTTTTTAATTTCTCCTTTTCTAGCTACTAAATATAAATCATTTATCAATATAGTTCAATAGTTGAACATAGGCATTTTATTAAAGATATTAAACATTTTTGAGAATTTCCTCTGAAATTTTATCTGGAGTAAGCCCGTGTTTTTCCTGTAAAAATTTGTAACTTCCTCCTCTACTGTAATTATCTTTTATACCTAAAAATATTTGTTTTGTAGAAGTATTTAGAGTAGATTTATGCTCAGCAATAGCACTACCAAGACCCCCCAAAACATTATGTTCCTCAACGGAAACTATAAGTGATGTTTTGCAGGCTTCTTCAATAGCAATTTTGTCTATAGGCTTTATTGTATGCATATTTATCACTTTTGAAGAAATATTTTTTTTTTCCAAAATTTCTGCAGCTTTTAAACTCTGAAACACCATAGATCCTGAACAAAAGATTGTTATATCTTTTCCCTCTCTCAAAATAATTGATTTTCCAATTTCAAACTTATAATCATTTTTATAAACTATAGGATTATTTGAAGAACCAGTTAACCTTATATAAGCAGAGTTTTTTGATTGCACTGCAGCTTCTAATGCTTTTACTGTTTCTAGAGAGTCTGCCGGAGATATAATAGTTATACCTGGTATTGATCTTAAAATTCCCACATCTTCAATGCAGCAATGTGTGTATCCCAATGTCCCTAGCGCTAATCCACTTGCAATACCTACCATGCAAATTTTTTGTTTCATATATCCAATATTAACTTTGATTTGCTCGCAGCATCTCATGGTTTGAAAAGGGGCAAAAGTAGTTGTTATAACATTAAATTTTTCACTTGCCAAACCTGCGGCTACACCAATCATATTTTGTTCAGCTATACCTAAGTCTAAATATTTTTCTGGGCAGGTTTTTCTAAATCTATCTAGTCCTGCTGAGGTTGATACGTCACAAGTTAAAACCATTAGGTTGTCAATTTTTTTTGCCAAATCGAGTGCTGCAATACCAAGTGTGGCTCTAGGTCCAATAGTTGACCACATTTTTATACTTCTATCGTCGATAATCATAAAGCTACTTTTTTAATAATTCCTTAAGCCCTTTTTCATAAAGTGACTTGCTCAAAACAGAATGATGCCAGTCGTTATTATTCTCAGAAAAAGAAAAACCTTTGCCTTTAACAGTATTAGCTATAACAGCTTTTGGTTTACTCTCATTTTTTCCTTTTTTGAAAAAATTATAAAGCTGAGTTATATTGTGGCCGTCTAGCTCTTCAGTATACCACCCAAAACTTGACCATTTATCTTTTAGATTTTCTACATTCATAATTTCTTTATTTGATCCAGTTTGTTGAAAATTATTTTTGTCAATTATTACGTAAAGATTATTAAGTTTAAAATTTGGAGCAGCCATTGCACCTTCCCAGACAGAACCTTCGTTACATTCTCCATCTCCGACAACTACATATACATCATAATTTTTTTTCCTTTTTTTTGCAGCTATTGCTACGCCAATACCAAGAGATAGCCCCATCCCAAGAGAACCGTTGGAAAAATCGATTCCCAAATTTCTATTTATTACAGGGTGTCCCAATAAATTAGTATCATTTTTCTCAAAAGTTTTTAGTTCTTCCTTAGAAATATAGCCAACCTCACATAATGCGGCATAGTAAGCTAAACACGCGTGACCTTTGCTAAGTATAAATCTGTCTCTATCTTCCCATTGTGGATTATTTTTATCTATTTTCATTTGATGTGAAAATAGTACCGAAACAATTTCTGTGATTGATAATGCACCCCCAAAATGGGAACTATTTGCTCCAGCTGACAAAGCCATTTCTAAAATATTTTTTCTAATAGCAACAGAAAAATTTTCTATTCCTTCAATATTTTTTTTAGAGTCAATATTCATTACATCCCACCATCTACTCTTATAACTTGACCTGTAATATAACTTGAGAGATCAGATGAAAGGAAAAGTACTGTATTGGCAATCTCAGAGGGATTTCCCACCCTTTTCAAGGAAGATTTGGAGATAACATCTTTGATTATTTCTGGTTTTGTATTAATTTTCATCATATCTGTATCTGTAAGTCCTGGAGCTATTGTATTAACTCTAATATTGTGAGCCCCAAGTTCCCGAGACAAAACTTTTGCCTGAGTTAACATTGCAGATTTAGCTGACGAATATGCACTTCTGCCTTCATTTCCATCCAAAGCTGAGCTAGATGAAATATAAATTATACTACCATTTTTTTTGTTAACCATTGATTTTAAAATGTATTGAGTAAAAATTGTTTGTGAGAAAAAGTCTACCTCGAAGACTTCTTTCAACTTTTTAATTGAAGTCATTTGAAATATTGAGTTATGTACTATTCCAGCATTATTTATCAATATATCAATCGATTTTTTAGTTTTCAAAATTTTATTGGCTGCATCCTTTATTTCGTTTTCATTTCCAAGGTCAAAGTCTATTGGAGTAATTTCATTACCAAATTTTTTTTTTAATTGGTTTATATATGTATTAAATTTTTCATCTGATTTTCTTATGCATGCAAATATATTTGCTCCATTTTCAGAAAATACTTCAACAATTTTTTTTCCTATTCCTCTGTTGCAGCCTGTAATAACTGCAGTTTTATTTTTTAAAAGCATTATTTAATAAAGTCTTCTTCTGAAAAAATATCCTTGGCTAACGCCGGTTTGAATATTGATTGCCCACTCTTTGTCATAAATTTATTTATGAATTCTTTATCTTCACCGGCAAGACAAAGATCACTATGATTTCTAAAATACTTAATTCTAAAACCATAATCGACAATATCCTTTAGTGGAGTTTCAAATATATTACCTATTTTAATATGAACATACGGACAAACTAGAACATCCCCGATAGGAGTTATGTAAAGTCGATTTACTGTTGTACATCCTAATATCTTTTCATGATTTCGGTCAAAAGGATTCCATATGTTTCTTACTAAATTCTTATATTCTTTTCTTATTTTTTTTAAATATTTTCTATCTTCATCATCACATATGATGTCATGCATTTTTTGCCACATCCCTGCAGGCACAGCAACATTAAGCAAAGTCTTATAATTATTATCTTTTGAATAATCTAATAATTTTTTAAAATGTTCTGTATTAGCATTATAGTGTCCAACCGTAATGTTTAAGTATGGATCCATACCAGCTTCTTGTACGTGTTTAAGTCCGTCAATTGCTCTTCTCCAGGAATCTTTTCTTCCCCTTATTTCATCGTGAATTTTTTCGTCCATACTATCTATGCTTACAGAAACACGGCTCACCTTATAATCTGCTAATTTTTTTGCCATTTTTTTGTCTAGATAGTAACCGTTTGTAGTAAGATAAAGATAAAATCTTTCTGGTCTTATTGCCTCTAAAACTGAAAATAACTTATCTGGTTGTAAAAGCAGTTCCCCTCCTTGTAAATCAAACTCAAAATATCCAAGTTCATCTGCTTCATCAGCTAGTTTTTTTATAGCATTTAAATCTAGGTACTCTTTAACATGGTCACCTTTAGGTGAATTAGTAAAACAGTATTTGCATCTTAGATTACAAGCATTGTTAAAATTTAAATCAATTCCACGGGTTTTATTACCAACTTTACCGTCATTTTTTTGAACATAGTCGTAGAACTTTCTTAACTTTTGAACAAGCCTCGGTTTATTCAGTAATGATGATGCTATTGGCATTTTATTTACCCTATAAATTATTCTTTTAAATTATACTTTTTAATTTCCTCTGGCAATACTAAGTTAAAATCAGCTTTACAAGCTATTACATTTTTTACAAGTCCCAGCCCCTCACAAATTGCCAAACCACGTTTAAAACTTTTAATTTTTGTATGAATATCTAATCTATCACCTGGCAAAATTTTTTTTATAAATTTCATGTTACCTGCTGATGTAAGATACATAATCTTTCCTTTATTACCAGGCATTGTTAAAATTGAGAGAGCTGACATTTGCACCAATGCTTCCATTTGTAACATACCAGGCATATTTGGATCATTTGGCCAATGTACTTTAAAAAACCATTCATCTTTTTTTAAGTTTTTGTAACCCTTTGCACTTTTTCCGGGATATATTTCAGTAGCATAATCAATAAGTAAATACGGCTCCCTATTTTGTTGATATTCATAAATTCCATTTTTATCTAACGAAAGTTTGCTCATTTTATGTCTACAACTCTTGTTAAAATTTTATTTATATCATACCCATCCCAAAAGAAACCTATATCTAAAGCTTGGCCAATTGGAACTATTCGGTCAATTCCATTAAGATTATTTTTAATAATAAAGTTCTCCAAATATTTCTTTTTAAAACCAAAATATGTGAGAGTTTGAAATTTTTTGTTAACATAGTCTGTAATATGATCTAAATTTTTAATATCGTGTTCGTAAAAAAATCCCCATTTTCCTCTATAGCTATCTAAGTTTTTATTAAATTTTTTAAGCGAAATTGTGTAGATATTATTTGAATAAGTTTTAAACTTTTGAACATTCTTATCACTTAAGATTTTTTTACATAATTCCGTATACTTATCCATAGATGCAATATGTGTTAAATCATATTTTTGATTTACAACTTGACTTAATTTATTCCAAAACAGTGATTTTGCTTTTAATTTTTTATCTCCAAGCCAGACTATCAAATGTGGAGATGAACAGGCATTTTGATCAACAACAAAAGTATCAATATAAAATTTTTCAACTAATCTTTGTAAATCCGAGGATTTTAATTTTAATAATTTTTCGGAGTTAATAGCACAAAAAGAATATCTATCTGCAAAAGTTAGATCGATTGCACTTGTATTAAGTGTAAAATTTCTAATATTTTGAATAGAGTTATCACCGCCCCATATTAATCTTGCGTTACATTTAGAGGATATTTCTTTTGTAAAACTATCGTTATCGTTGTAACGAATAATTTTTATCATTTTTTTTAAAAATTTATATTTTTTTAATAATTTATTTATCGAATGACATATAATATCTACCTGCTTGAACTCTCTGGACGGGACTTTTACAATGTTGGAGTTACCCGTTAAAAGACCAAATATTAGAGAGTAAGCAAAGTTGGTTGGTATATTTGATGGAGTAATATGAAAAATCATTCCAAGACCAAATCTTAGCTGATCAGATGGATTTAGAGAAATTTTTTTAAGCCTTTCTATGTGTGATTTTCTACAAAAGAAAGCTAGTGCCTTAACATCTGGATAAAGATTTACTTCTTCACTTTTATTTAAATCTTTTGAAAGATCAGATAAAAAATTACAAATCATATCATCGTATGGGCTGACACTCACTTTTTCAAGTTTTTTGTTACCAACCAAAAATTTTATATTTTTTAAATTAATTATTTGTGTCACTGCAACCCCTTATTTCTGATTTCTCAACTCTTCCGTGGACCAGGAATCTCTTTCCATATGCACCGCATTCGCACTCATTTTCAATGATTTCTCCGATATCCTCAGTCAAAATACTATGACCAGGGTAACTTGTTGGCAACAAAGAAAACAATTGTATAAATCCTTTTTCATTATTTTTAACTACTTTGAAATGTTTATCTCTTATTAGTATGTCTGAAAAATTTGATGTCACGAAACAGGAACATTTATTACATTCAAGAAAAATTGAACCAGTTTGTTCAATTAAACCATAATAATTATAAATATTTTTTAATCTGAACTTTTGCTTTAGCTTTTCTTTAAATTTTTTATTATTTATTTTTTTCTTTTCCATCTTTTTCCACCCACCCCCATGTAATAAAACTCCATTTGAAAGATTAAAAACTAATTTATTATTATTAAATTTTTCAATCAAAAATTCGAAAATAAAACTTGTAAAACCAAATATAAAAAAAGGTTTCTTGCCAAATAATTTTAAAAAATTATCAAGTTCTTCGTAATTAATATTATTATTTTCATCTAGTAGGTAAGTATGGTTCTTACCAAAAACTGAAAAACCATAAATTGCAGCAGCTCTTGCATTGTAAGAATTTTTTTTTATTAGTTTAGGGTTTTGATCTATTATCAACATAGGTATTCGAGTCTGACCAAGAATAGTAGACATTATTTTAGCTAGGGCAATTACTTGATTTTGAGCATTATTTTTATCTAAATAAATTTTAGAAGGTGATGATCCAGAGGTCCCTGAGGACATTAAAGTTTTAAATATTTTATTTTTTTCAACACTATATAAGCTCAACTCTTTGAAAAGTCTTGCAGGCAAGAAAGGCATATTTCTCAAATCATTATTATCCATTCTATAGTTAAAAAAGGTCAAAAGTTTTTTATAATCTTTTGAATTTTTATAATGATATTTTGTAAGTTTTTTTATTTCTTGACTAAAAAAAATACTTTTTTCTTTTTGTGATAAGCCAAACGGTTTAATTTTTTTTAAATTTTCAGATTTCATTATAAATTAAATTACCTTTATTTTTCAGATCTTTAACCAAAAGTTCGTAAGCCTTTTTAATATCCATTATAGATAAAAATGTATCTTCCACCACTAACTCTCTATATGCATTTATTTTTTTTAATGTTTCGTCAAATCTTTTATTTATTAGAGTTCTTCCAACATTTAATTTCTTGTCTCTTACATAAAGAAGACAATTAATTTTTGATTTTTTATTATTTAAACCAATGTAGTTTCCACTAAATTTTTTTAAAAATCTATATTTTACCCCAGCTTCCTGTTCAGCTACATGTACAAATGGAAACCCCCCCTCGCGATAATGGACATCAATGAATAAATTTTTTCCATTATTATTGATCAAATATCCAAAAGGTGAATCCAAGCCAAAACAATTTTTATGTTTCATTTCACATATAAAATCTTTATCTTTTCCACTGACAGCAAAGGAATAGACTGGATTTTTCGTTCTTAAAAAATCTTTTCTATCTAAGACTAAGTTTGTTAGTGAACCACAATTAGATTTTGTCTTTTTATAATCATAATCTTTACCTTTGCAAAAATCCCAGTTAAATGTAGGAAAAATCAAGGTTCCAGATTTACCCACTCGTTCTAAAAGCATATCTATAATAAAATTTGGGTCAAATTTTTCTTTTTTATTTTTGTATTTTATAAGCAACTTTAAAATATCTGAAGACACTAAAATTTTATCACCTAAATTTATTCCTATATCTGAAAAAATATTTTTCATATTTCACATTAAAACTAAATTAATCTAAGCCTTTTGTTATCAATTTTATAAATTTTATCACATATTTCTAATGGTTTTTGGTTATGTGAAATTATCAATATTGTTTTATCCTTTCTTAGCCTTTTTAATTCTTCAATTACTATCGTTTCCGATTCTTCATCTAATGAGTTTGTCGCTTCATCTAAAATCAAAACTTCTCTGTTGTGATAAAATAATCTTGCTATAGCTATTTTTTTATATTGACCACCAGATAATTTTAATCCATTTTTCCCAATCTCAGAGCTCAATCCCTCTTCAAGTGATTTAACAAAATCAATTAAATTTGACGACTGTAAGGAATTTTTTAATTTAATTTTATCGACGTTTTCTTCCTCATTTTCTAGTGTAATATTTTTAATGATTTTATCGCTTACGATTAGGTGTTCTTGGGGAATATATCCGAGAAGATGCGAAAATTTATTAAAATTATTTAATTTATTATTGATATAAATTGAACCCGAGGTTGGTTTTAAAAGACCAAGTAATAAGTCGACCAATGTAGTTTTTCCAGAACCATTACCACCAATAATACCAATACATTCATTTTTTTTTATCTTAAGAGATAAATTTTCAAATATCGTATTTTTAGCATTTTCATATTTAAAACTTATATCTCTAAACTCAATTTCGTTTACATTTTCATATCTTTCTTCAATTAAATTTATTGAACCATTTCTATTTTTCTTAGAGATAATTAAATCTTGAAAAATTACATCAATTGCAAAATATTTATAATTTATCATAATTAAACCGTGGGCAATTGTGCTTACACTCGGTATAATTCTTACACCTGCTACCGCAAATATTCCAAGACTAGGTAACAAGCTTTTGCTGATTTGTCCTTCGCCTAATCCTAAGATCACAAAAAAAATTATTAAACCAACAATTAATAATTCAAAAAAATATCTTGGATAAGCTAAAATAATGTTTGTTTTCAAATCACTAAGATAAACATCTTCTGTACCTTTATTCATAGTGTTTTGAAAATATTTTTCTTTATTCAAAACTCTTACTTCTTTCAAATATCTTAAGCCCTCATTAACAGCTTGATAAATTAAATCTAACGCAAGAACTCTTTTTTTTCCAAGAATTATAGTTCTTGGTTTTATAAAGATATTATGAATAACAAAAGATATACCCACCACAAATAACAAAGTAAGAAAAGTTAGAGGGTTCATTATAACTAAATATATAAATATCGAGACCAATATTATTGACTCACTTAATATTTTTAATCCAGAGTCGAGCGTTATGGTACAATCTGCACTTAGTTCTCTTACGTTTTTTATAAATTCATTACTCCCTTTTAAGTTAAAAAATTTATATTCCATTTCCTGGTAAGATTTTAAGAGTTTAATTTGCAACTTACGCCTACAATTAAAAGAAAACTTAGCTATCAAAAATCTTATCAATAATGCAAAAATGAATTTAAAAAAGAAGATAATAAAAATTATTAAACTCAAAAATATAATAAGTTCTTTTATATCTAAATCTTTAAGGAAATCTAAACTTCTTACTTTTTCTATAAAGATGCTATCATTTCCTTCGATTAAAAAAGAAATGTATGGTGCGATTAAAGATAATCCAAGTAAATCTATACCTCCTGATATTAAAAATAAAAATATGAGAGGTGTAATAGAAACTATATCGATATCAAATATATTAAAAAGTTTTTTTAAATTTTCAATTAAACTCACAATAAGAGTTTAGTATATAAATTTGATAAGTTCAATATTTGAACACACCCACCTTTATAAATGTTGATTTTACAGTACTATTTTTTACTTGAAAGTTCAAAAAATGAACGCTACTTATACAACAATTACGTTTAATAATGAAAAATATAATAGTAACAGGTGGATCCGGTTTCATAGGCAGCCACATAGTAGAAAATTTAGTTAAAAAAAAGCACAGTGTTTGCGTAGTAGACCTGTGGGAATCAAAAGAAATAAAAGATCTAAAATCTAATCATAAAAATATTACTTTTAGAAAATTAAACTTTAATGATTTTGACGAATTTGAGAAAATAGTAAAAGAAAATAATTACATTGTTCATCTAGCTGCAATTTTGGGAACATCAGAAACTATAACTACTTATGATATAGAAGATGTTGTTAGGACTAATGTTTTGGGCACAACAAGAATACTCAAGCTTGCAAAGAAATATAATTATGAAAAAGTAGTGCTGCCCACTACGCCAGATGTTACTTGGTTAAAT
>CETM01017909.1_pt1 | contig 13488 bp, 10 predicted proteins | sample 361451 | NCBI WGS metagenome assembly CETM01 (sample SAMEA2622690, study PRJEB7988) | marine metagenome | isolation source: saline water (ENVO:00002010), including
ATTGAAGCTGCAATCGACCTTGCTAACATTGTTGAGCATGTTACCGTGCTTGAGTTTGCTGATACCTTACGCGCTGATGAAGTCCTTATTCGTAAAGCAAATAGCTTAAACAACATTACGATTATCAAAAACGCGCAAACGACAGAAGTTGTTGGTGATGGTAAGCGAGTAACAGGCTTAAACTATATTGATCGTATCTCTGGCGATGAAAAATCACTTGAGCTTGCAGGTATCTTTGTGCAAATCGGCTTGGTGCCAAACACTGAATGGTTAAAAGATTCAGCGTTATCACTGACTCGCTTTGGCGAAATCGAAATTGATAGCAAAGGTGCAACATCATTACCGGGTGTTTACGCGGCAGGTGATGCAACAACAACGCCGTTTAAGCAAATCATTATTGCTATGGGCAGTGGTGCAACGGCAAGCTTAGGTGCATTTGATTACTTAATTCGCCACAGCGATGAAACTCAAAGTACAGAAGATGCAGCTTAATTAGCTACATAAACAATGACTCTTGATTAGGCAGCTCACACCCATAGCTGCCGCTTTAAAGCCGCCCTCTCCAAAGGCGGCTTTGTTTTTATTAATACAGCTATTGATACTGCGCTGCAGTAATAAACTCCTCAAAACTTTCACACCAAATAACTACTGTATTGTAATCACTGACATCGATACCTTGTGGTACAACTAATTTAAAGCCATTGAACGAACGCACCCCTGAAACACGCTGCATTGTGCCTTTTTGTGCTAAGAAATCGGCTTCGTTATCAATAAAGTTTCGCGATAGATAAAGTTGATAGTCGGGACCAGGTGATAACCTGCCCTGCATAGAAATAGCATCATTCGTTAGATACACCTTGCCATCACCATAATGCAAGCGATCTGAGCCTTTGAGAGCGGGCTTAAACGTTGCACTAAACTGCGATCGACCTTGATGCTGCTTCAAAATAGCAATATCGGGTGCTGGTTGTTCAGTTAAAATAGGTAAACTGTACACTCCAGCTATAAAACCAGCTGCAAAAATCGCCAATGTCATAATGATAATTAGCAGCGCTTTTAGCATGCTTACTCCTTATTTTTTAGCGTTATGATGTGACGTTGCTTTAAAGAAAACTGTTTTTCAACATCACCAAAGTATTGCAAATAGAGCTTCTCAAGTTCACCTGATTGCTGCAGTTTTTGCATACCTTGCTCTAGTATATCTCTAATGTGTTGATTCTCTTTGCTTAAGTAAAAATAATAGTCGCTGGGGTATTGCAACATAATGTTTGGTGCAATGACAAAATTGAACTGTTTTAGTTTATTCAGTTCGGTGCCAATAGCCAGTACTGAGCGTGGAAAGTAATCACCAAGTCCTGTTTCAAGGGCTTTTACCATCCCTGGGTAATCAAGCTCGCCATTGACTGTTAAACCATTGTTTTTCAGTACGGTATAATCAGACCAGCTCTGTTTTTGTAGGCCAACCAAGGGAGTTAAATCAGCAAGGGTTTCGATGTTGCTAAACTTTTCTTGATCTTCATGGCGGATAATAAGCAAACGTTGGCCGTGTAAGCCCTTGTAGAGAGGAATAGTCGTTCTGACTAATGAATCAGTTTGCTGCTGGGGTAAAGAAAGCCATGCTAAGGTAATTGTTTTATTATGGCTTAGCTGCTCTACAACACGTTTATTATTCATAGGCCTAATATTGTAAAACAGTACAACATCCGCACCCATTGCGGCAAAACTTTTGTCGAGAATATCGTGAATATATTGACTTTTCGCCGCATCGTTATAGCTAGGTTTAGCAAGCTGAATAACAATTTGTTCATGAGCTGATACTTGTAGACTCGACAGAGCAAATGTCATTAAAAATATCAGTATTGCTCTGTTCATTAATTTAAGTCCTTTTTTGAGCGCAGGTTTATAGGACTATACTTTGAAAACATGCACCTGCTGTTGTAGACGCGAAGCCAGTGAGGCCAACTCTTGGCTGGCTTGTGCATTTTGTTGCGAGCTTTCGCTAACCAGTGAAATGCTACTACTAAATTCATTAATATTACAGCTTAGTTCGTTTGCAACAGTGGTTTGCTCATCCGTTGCGGTGGATACTTGGTTGTTCATATCGGCGATAAGTGCCATTTCTTGAGTAATTTCAGTCAGTAATTGTGATGAGCGCTCTGCGTATTCAACACTTTGTTTAGCACTTTCGTCTGCATTGCCCATGGCGGTAACTGCTTGCTGCGCCATTGCTTGTAGTTTACTGATCATTTCGTTAATACTGGCTGTGGCTTTTTGCGTGTTGTGCGCAAGCTGCCTGACTTCATCGGCTACCACTGCGAAACCGCGACCCGACTCACCTGCGCGTGCTGCTTCAATGGCCGCATTTAATGCAAGTAAATTGGTTTGTTCTGCAACACCTTGGATCATCATTACCACTTGATTGATATCGGTTGATTGTGTATTTAACTCATTGATTAGTTTTGTATTCGCATTAACGATATGTGATAAACGGTTTATTGCATCGATATTTTCTTGCACAGACTGCTGACCCTGTTTAGCAGTTTTATCAGTGTGAGTGGCTTTTTCTGATGTTGATAATGCATTTGCGGCCACTTGCTCAATGGCACTACTCATTTGCGTAATAGCGGTGGCAATCATCGCCGATTGATGTTCTTGCTCTGTGGCAGTGCTTGCAACTTGGTCACTAATTGAGTTCATTTGCTCTGCAGCGGATGAAAGGGTGAGTGTTGCGCTAGTTACATCATTTACAAGTGCATGAATGCGTTCCATCATGGCATTAAAGTGGTTTGCTGCTTGGGCTATTTCGTCATTACCATGGGTTTTGGCGCGCAGACGCAAATCGGCATTTTCTGAGATCGAACCTATCGTTTCACTTAACGACAACAATGGGTTATGGATAGAGCGGTATATAATAAAGGCAATAGCCAATAATAAAATTATTAATATAGTGATAGAGGCAGTCATAGCGATACTGACTTGAGCAAAATCTTTATCTGCGGCGTTTTTAAACTTGTTAGCCTCATTGATTTGTAAGCTTATTAGCCCTTGATAGCTTTCGCTCAGTGGGTCAAACACATCGTAAAGATTTTTTACGAACACCTCGTTAGGCACTGCTTTAAGTTGGTCACTTTTAACTTGGGTTAAAAACGCGCCGAGTGCGCTTTCTACTACAGCTAGATTCTTTTCCACGATATTAACTAAGCGCTGCTCTTCTGTGGTTAGCTTGGTCCCTAAGTAGCTTTTCCATTTGCTATCAGCAACATTTTTTGCATTTTCAACGGCGGCTAGAAAGTCAGTTTTTGAAATTTGCTCAGCGCGGTATTTATGGAATAGATCAACAATGCTAACTGCGTAATTGTCCGATACTGTTTTTATCTGCTCAAGGGGGATGACTCTATCGTCATACAAACTGTCGATGCCTTTTATCATGCCCGACATAATAGACATTGTAAAAATAGAGGTGATCACAAAAACTGTAACCGGTAACAAAGCCAAGACGGCTAATCGCGTACGAACGGTGTAGTTATTTAACATGGGCGTGCAAATTTTTGTAAGGACTTAGTATTAAAGCTAATAGATAAATGGTTTTAAGCAAGTTTTTGCAATGATGATTTACGCTCAATATAACTAAGCCATCAAATTATTCAGTTTTTGCGGGTAACGGACTCCCGCTTTACTATAGTAGGCGCGTATTTGAAGGTGCTTCCTTGTTGAGGTGTTTCTCCAGCGCGGTATGCAAGCGCAAGTTCAGTTGCTTTCATTGCCATCATCTCGATAGGGTAGCGCAGAGTTGTTAATTTTGGGCGGCAGTATTTAGCTAGTAAAACATCATCATAACCGATGATAGAGACTTCATTGGGCACATCAATATTGTGATCTTGAAGCATTGTCATTGCGCCTGATGCCATTGCATCGTTATATGCCAGTACAGCAGTAAAGTCAGCACCTTTGGCTAAGAGGTTTTGCATGGCTATTTCGCCGCCTTGTTGATCGGGGGTGCTTAGCTCAATCATCGTGTCATCTAAGAAAATATTGTGCTTTTCTAATTCAGATTTAATACCTGCTAAGCGGTTGCTTGGATCATCAATATCATATTGACTGCTAACAACAGCAAATTTCGTATGACCTTGCTTAAGCATATGCTTAGCCATTGTTTTACCGCCACTTATATTGTCTAGCCAAATACAGCGATGGCTAATTTGCGGTATATAACGGTTGATCAGTACAAACCCCGGTACCGTATTTGCAAAATTTATTAGCGTCTCATCATCAAGAGCTTTGCTATGCACAACCATCGCATCACAACGGTGTTCTAATAATGTTTCAATTGCCTTTAGTTCAGTCTCTTTCTTTATTGAACCAGTACTGATTAATATTTGAGAGTTATTTTTTCTGGCTATGGTTTCTATACCATGGGCCATGGTAGCAAAAAAAGGATCTGAAAGTTCAGGTAAAACAATCCCTAATGATTGACTGCGTTGAGTGACGAGTGCACGGGCATTCGCATTGGGCCGATAACCAAGTTCTTGCATTACTTGCTTTACTCGTTTTCGGGTAGCATCACCCACTTTTGGGCCGTTATTAACCACGCGAGATACTGTTGCTAAGGATACACCTGCAATTTGAGCAATATCTTTTATGGTTGCCATCTTACTACTGTCCCTAACTATATTACTGTACTAACTCATCAGATATTAAACGACTTTACACTTTTATCCTAGCAATAAAAGAGTGGACTTATCTAAATAATCAAAAATTGCTTTATCATTTGAAGGTAAACGTTTACCCTTAGATCTACTTTGGAGGTTTTTATGAATATTTTAGTCACCGGTGGGGCTGGGTATATTGGCTCTCACACACTTATCTCATTGATCGAAAATAACCATAATGTCATTGTGGTAGATAACTTGGTAAATAGTAAATATAAGGTAATCAGAAGGGTTGAGCGTATTACTGGGCGAAAAGTTATCTTTTATGAATGCGATATCAGAAATGAAAGTTCGTTAAGTAGTATATTTTCAGCACATCAAATTGATGCCGTGATTCATTTTGCTGGACTTAAAGCTGTTGGTGAATCAGTCATGGAACCCTTAATGTATTACGATAATAATGTACACGGGACTTGTATTTTATTAGAGGTCATGAAAAAGCATAACGTCAAAAACTTAGTTTTTAGTTCGTCAGCCACCGTGTATGGTGATCCATCAAGTGTGCCTATTGATGAAGACTTTCCTGTAAAAGCCACAAATCCTTACGGAAGAAGTAAGCTGTTTGTTGAAGAGATATTGCAAGACTTTGCACAAGCTAATAACGCTATATCTATAATAATTCTAAGATATTTTAATCCGGTTGGCGCCCATAAAAGTGGCTTAATAGGTGAAGACCCTCTTGGGATCCCGAATAACCTAGTGCCATTTATAGCACAAGTTGCTGTTGGTAAACGCGATAGCTTAGCTGTATTTGGTAATGATTATCCGACAACAGACGGTACAGGTGTGCGAGATTATATTCACGTTGTAGATTTAGCTGAAGGCCATGTCGCAGCCCTTGAAGCTAAAAATGGTCAGTGTGGCGTACATATCTACAACCTAGGAACAGGGCAAGGGACAAGTGTGCTAGGTGTTGTTGCTGCTTTTGAAGTTGCAAGTGATAAACAAATTCCATGTTCAATTCAGGGGCGGCGTCCTGGTGATGTTGCTGCTTGTTATGCTAATGCAGATAAAGCTAAAGCTGAGCTTGGATGGCAAGCGAAACTCAGTATGGAAACAATGATGCAAGATGTATGGCGCTGGCAATCTAAGAACCCTAACGGGTACCTCTAAGTTATGAACAAGTAAAGAGCGCTAATTCAGGCGGTTCTTTACTTGCTTTAATTATCAAATTAACCCCTATTCGACGCTAAGAAATTTCTTAAATAGTAGACTTTTAGTATAGCGCTATTTATATAAATTAAATATATTTCATGATGTTATGTTTATATAATGTTGTTACATGTTAAAAGTTGGTTTTTTAGAATCGGTAATAGGTTGCGAGAGGTAGGGTAATCGTTTACCCTCTGGTAATCATTAATAATAAATTGCAGGATAAAAATGATGAATAGCATCTTTGATCCCTCTGAACATCCCCATCGACGCCTTAATCTTCTTACAGGCGATTGGGTTCTTGTTTCTCCTCACAGAGCCAAGCGACCATGGCAAGGACAATCTGAAAAAACAGAGCTTGTTGCAGAGAAAAGCTATGATGAAACGTGTTATTTATGCGCTACTAATACCCGCATTAATGGTGAAGTAAATCCAGACTATAGCCAGACATTTGTTTTTGAAAATGATTTTGCAGCTTTAAAAACAGATTCTCCTGTTTTTGAAAGTGATGATCCATTGCTAAAGCTGTCTGTGGAGCAAGGCTGTAGTCGAGTAATTTGTTTTTCACCGGATCACAGTAAAACTTTACCTTTATTAAAAGCAGAAGATATGCAAGCCGTTGTAAAGTGTTGGCAGCAACAAACAGCTGAATTAGGTGAGCAATATAAGTGGGTTCAGGTTTTTGAAAATAAAGGAAGCATAATGGGGTGTTCAAACCCACATCCTCATGGGCAGGTGTGGGCACAATCACAACTTCCTACTTTGGCGTTAAGAAAAGCTGAAAACTTTGATCAGTATTATAAAGAGCATAATCGCGCCTTGTTACAAGATTATGTTCAAAGGGAGCTCAAAGAAGGTGACCGTGTTGTTTGTGAGAACGAATTTTGGTGCGTAGTCGTACCATTTTGGGCTGCTTGGCCTTTTGAAACTTTACTTCTGCCTAAGTTTGCTATTGAGCGGATGAGTGAACTACCAGAACAAGCGGTTGCTCCTTTAGCTGATATAGTTCAGCAAATTACAACTCGCTACGATAACTTATTTAACACTTCATTTCCTTACTCTATGGGATGGCATGGTGCTCCATTCGATGGGCAATCTCATCCAGAATGGACATTGCATGCCCATTTTTTCCCTCCTCTATTACGTTCAGCAACAGTGAAAAAGTTTATGGTCGGTTATGAAATGATGGCAGAAGCCCAGCGAGATTTAACACCAGAGCAAGCAGCAGAGAGATTGCGTGCACTCAGCTCTACTCATTACAGGAATGCTCAGTGATGTTTGCAAAAGAAATTATAACGAACACTTTTTTAGAGATATTTAATCGTAAGCCAGAGATCCATGTTACTGCGCCTGGTCGTGTTAACTTAATCGGTGAACATACAGACTATAATCAAGGCTTTGTATTTCCTGTTGCAATTAACTTCGGTACTCAAATTGTCGCGGCGAAGCGAAGCGATAAAACTATCCGCATTATTGCCGCTGATTATGAATTTGAATTAAATCAGTTCGAATTAGATGAAATCGAGCATGTTCAAAACCCAAGCTGGAGTAATTACATTCGTGGTGTGGTTGGGGTTTTATATCAACAATATCCACAGCTGCAAGGTGCCGATCTGATCGTAAATGGCGATGTTCCACAGGGAGCTGGATTGAGCTCTTCAGCTTCATTTGAGGTTGCAATCGTAAAAACATTTAATGAGCTTTATGGTTTAAAAATAGACGGTGTAAGTGCTGCATTAATAAGTCAAAAGGCTGAAAATGAATTTGTTGGTTGTTCATGCGGTATTATGGATCAGCTTATTTCTGCTCTTGGCAGGAAAGGCAAAGCAATGCTATTGGATTGTGAGACTCTATCGTACGAGCACTCTGTAATTGATGATAACTATCGGTTATTAATTATTAATTCAAACGTAAAGCGTGGATTAGTTGAGAGTGAGTATAACTCACGCCGAAAACAGTGTGAAATGGCAGCTCAAATAATGGACATTTCCTCATTGAGATATGCGACGATGACACTGTTAGAAAAATATAAATCTATATTGGGCAATTTAATCTATCGCCGTGCCAAGCACATTGTTACAGAAAATGAGCGCACTTTAGCAATGTTTAGTGCCTTGAAAAATAAAAATGATGCTGACATTAGTAAACTAATGAGACAGTCACATGCATCAATGCGTGATGATTTTGAAATAACAACACCTGAAATTGATTATTTAGTTGGACTTATTGATGAGCAATTACAGGGGCGCGGTGGCGTTCGTATGACAGGTGGTGGTTTTGGTGGTTGTGTTGTGGCATTAGTCCCTGCTGATCTTGTTCCAGAGGTCATAGAGTGTGTAGAACAAAATTATCAATATAAAACAGGATTAAAAGAAAGTATTTTTGTCTGTACCGCAGAGCAAGGTGCTTTTTAGATGTATATCATTAACTAGCTGATAATTGACAACAATAATAGCGTGTGCAAGTTAGTAAGCACGCAAATTTGAGGGTAAGCTCATGTTGGAAAATTTCGATTTCGGTGTGTTTATAATCTATGTGTTGGTCTTACTGGCTATTGCACTATGGATTTCACGTGAAAATAACTCCCATGAAAAGAACACAGAAGACTACTTTTTAGCAAGTAAATCATTACCTTGGTGGGCAATAGGCGCCTCACTTATTGCATCAAATATTTCGGCAGAACAAATAATTGGTATGTCTGGATCAGGTTATGCTATAGGGCTAGCAATTGCTTCTTATGAGTGGATGGCAGCAATTACCTTAATATTGGTCGGTAAATATCTATTGCCAATTTTTATTAAAAATGAAATTTATACAATGCCCCAGTATCTGGAAAAGCGATTCGACAAACGGGTAAAGTTGACCTTAGCAGTATTTTGGTTAGCTGTTTATTTGTTTGTAAATTTAACTGCCGTCTTATGGTTAGGTGGCCTTGCTATACAAACCGTTGCCGGAGTTGACTGGATGTATGGCATGATTTTCTTGGCGGTATTTTCGGTTGCTTACTCACTATATGGTGGGTTAAAAGCGGTTGCATATACTGACATTATTCAAGTTGTATTATTAGTATTTGGCGGTTTATTACTTAGTTACTTGGCTTTGGATGCTGTAGCAGATGGTGAAGGCATGATTGCTGGCTTCAAAGTTTTAAGTACACAATTACCCACTCACTTTGACATGATTTTAAGCCCTGAAAATGAGCATTATTTGAGTTTACCTGGCATATCCGTATTAGTAGGCGGTTTATGGGTAATGAACATTAGCTATTGGGGATTTAACCAGTATATTATTCAGCGTGCACTCGCAGCTAAGAGTGTCGGCGAAGCACAAAAAGGAATCGTTTTCGCAGCATATCTTAAGTTATTAATGCCGCTAATCGTGGTGCTTCCGGGGATTGCTGCTGTTATCTTGTATCCTACACTTAATACGCCAGATCAAGCCTATCCAACAATGATGTCGTTAATGCCGGTGGGTATTAAAGGGTTAGTCTTTGCTGCTTTAGTTGGGGCAATAGTGTCGTCTTTAGCATCAATGACAAATAGTATTTCTACTATTTTTACGATGGACATTTATCGTTTAATTAAACCAACTGAGAGCCAAAATCATTATGTAACTGTTGGCCGAGTGGTAACGGTGTTCTCATTGATAGTTGCCTTAATTACTGCACAACCATTGTTAGGGGAATTTGATCAAGCCTTTCAATACATTCAAGAGTTTACAGGGGTATTTACTCCTGGGATTGTTGTTATCTTCTTAATGGGTATGTTTTGTAATAAAGCTAATTCACTAGGCGCATTAGCGAGTGCTTTAGGATCTGCTGTTATCTCATTTTTACTTCGTGCTTTTTGGCCTGAGCTACCATTTATGGATCGAATTGGATTAGTTTTCTTATTGTGTTTAGTATTGTGTGTGATTGTATCTTTACTTACCCAATCAACCTCAAAAGATTCTGCAGCGTGTGCTGATACAAAATCAGTGTGCTTTAATACGAGCTTTGGATTTAATATCGGCTCTATTGGTGTTGCAGCAATTCTTACTGTGCTATACGCTGTTTGGTGGTAAAAAAGCCAGTTTTCACTGGCTTTTAATTAACTGTTTAGTGGCCGCGACGAGGTACTTGTCGCGGCATTTGTCTTTGTGTATTGCGGCGCATTTGTTGGCGCTGCATACCTTGCTGACGTGCTCTATTTGCCCTATTTAATTGCTGCATACGATTTTGTTGCCTATTTTGAGTGTGCTGGCGTTGCTGTAATGTTTGCTTCGCTTTACTTTTATCTATGCTTTGCAATTTATTTTGCACTTGTTGGCGGTCAATATTTTGTGCCCGATCTTTGATTTGTTGCTGTTTATCGGTAGGTAATGTTTGCCATTTACCTTCAACACGTTGTTGCCATTTATCGGCATCACGCTTGAGCACGTTTACCTTTTTGATCCGCAAACACGTTGTTTGCTTTATCGCGTTGGCTGATGGCTGTTTTTAAATCGCGTTTCACTTGCTGCTTTGAAGCAAGACGAGATTTACTTTGATCGCGTTTATAAATGTTATGTCTTGGTTGTTTATTATGGTGGCCAGGTTTATGGCCCACATTAATTTTGTTACCAATATTGATGTTGCCATTATTAATAATAACAGGCCCGCGATAACCACCGCCATACCAGCCATTACAGCAATGATAAGGTCGATAATGGGTTGGCCAACCAACATTCCAATTCATCCCTAAATTTAAAAAACCATTGCTCCAACTTAAGCCAAACGACCAACCCGTCCAGTTGTTATAGCCAATATTAAAACCCCAAGTTGGTGGGCGAGGGTAGTAGTAGCCACCGCCCCAATATGGCGGGTAATACCAACCCGTTCCATACACTGGCACGCCATAATAAGGGTATGACCACATGTAACCTGGGTAATAACCAACATACACAACCTCAGGAGTTGACTCGTATATATCAACATAAGTGACGTTGTAAACAGGAGAGCTTGGAGGAATTTTTGCTATGTCGTCTTTTGGAATGCTATCAGCAACAAGCCAAGGCCCTTGTGCGGAGTCTGCCTTAAACCACACTGCATTATCGACTGCATAATATTTGCCTTTAATTTGCAGCACTTGTGCATCGGTATTAATAGCATAAGAAACTTGCGTGCCCGGGATCCGTTCAAATTTAGGTTTGCCATCATAATACACAGTTAAACTTGTGTCTTTCCGGCTGATAGCCGCTGTTTGCGGCACTTTTGCATCTAATACTGCTTCGTCAGCTTCTTCAGTACCGGCAACTGAAACTCTAAGGCCCCCTAAATCTGATTCAGGTGGAATATTGGCAAAGCTTTCGGGTAGTTCGTCGCCACGTACAAAGGTCCATGGGCCTGTTTGTTGTTTTGCGCGATACCAGCGTCCAGATAACAAGACATACATGTTATTCGTTTGCATTTCACGTAGCCACGGGGTTTCAGTGTTAAACACATACATGAGCTCGCCACCGGTTAGGCTTTTCCATTTAGCTGTGCCATTTGTTGCAATAAGTTCGGTGGGTTTAGTGGCTACAACAATGGCTGGTGGTGCACTTAGATCGGAGTTTTCGGTATCTTTAGGGAGCATTTTTACAAGTTCAGCCGGTGGTGACTGAGTATAGTCATAAGGACCTTTGGCTTGCTTTGCCTGATACCAAAATTGCCCATCGGTGAGATAACAAAGTTTGCTTTTGCTATCTTTAATCACTGTCATGGCGGTGTTTAAAGCCCGCTCATATTGGCTGTTTTCAATTTTACTAAACTTAGGTTCACCATCAAAACTCAATAATACCGACAGTTGCTCTTTGAAAATAATCGTTGGAGGGTCGGTTTTTAACTGCGTTAAACTTTGTTCTGCTGCTTCTGCACTTTCAAGGCTGGCGGTGAGTTGCGAAAGCGAGGTTTCGAATTGACTGGTTTTTATTGCTTCATTAACGACTGCAGTAAATTTTTGTTCGCCTGCATCTTTTGACTCAGGCCAGCGTACATCGGTGACTGTCATATTGCGAACGGTGACGGTATCGTTTTCGCGATCAGTATCTAGTTTAGCTCTAAACCAAAATACGCCAAACACAGCGTCATTGCCTGAAACCGAAAATGACATTGCTGCACGGGCTGTTAAAGTATTACCGTTTAGTTTCTCGGGTTGTGGCTGATAAACAATGAGTGTGCCTTGTGATGTTTGCACTTGTTGAGGCCACTCAATAGCTTGGCTAAAAAATGAAAATAAACATAAAAAAGAGAGTATTAATACCCTGCAGGCAGTAATAAAAGGTAGGGGGAGTTTCATGGTCAATCCTTGGCTAACATAACTCTTTAAAGTATAGCCAATGACATCGAAAACGCTTAAAAATTGTTCCTGTTTTTAAAGCGTTAGCTTAAGCAACTTGAGTTAAAAAATTTGAGCCCGCATTTAAACCCATTTCATAGCCCGCACTGAGTTTTTCAAATGATTTGGTTGTTCGACCAACTGCAAAGTTGGGTGGCGGTGCAATAATATTAATTTTACAATCGCTTGGTGGGTTGGTAATAAAGTCAATGCTTTGATTGTAATTTTCTGCTCGTCTTAAGGTGGCTTCTGCTAATGCAGGGATGTTTTTATAAAGACGTTTAACGAACCAAGGCGCTTTTGAAGGCTTTTTCTTATAGCCAAGAGGCTGAGATAAAATAACGGTGATTTCTTTATTACCCATTTCGTATGCTTTACGGATTGGAATAGAATCTGCTACGCCACCATCAGTAAGTTGTAAATTGTTGATAACAGGAAATTCTCGATAAGCAATCGGCAGCGCACAAGAGGCTTTTAATTGCTCTTCAAGGTGAACCGCATTTGCTTTTAAGTACTCTGCCTGCCCAGTTTGTATATTGGTTGTGACTATATAAAATTCACTGGCTTGTTTTTCGAAGGTGTCGAGATCTAGACGAATATCACGGATGGTTTCTTGCCACAGCCAGTCTAAATCAAATAGGTGGCCACCTTTGATAAAACGAACAAAATCGATGAACTCTGGTCGGCAAGAGTAATCGGTAATCACTGCATGGTTACGTTTGTACTGGGCGCACAAATAGGCAGCAATGTTAGTGGCTCCGGCAGAAACACCATAACATTGATTAAAAGGTTGGTAATTGGCTTGAATAAAAGCATCTAGTACGCCAGTGGCAAAAATACCACGCATTGCGCCACCTTCTACAACGAGTGCCTTGTTATTGTTCATTTTCGCAACCTTGCTTGTAACCGTGAGTGCTTCTAACCATAGCAAACACGGTTACAAAACTAAATAGAGTTTTGACTCTAAACAAGATTTAGCTATTGCTGAGTTATACTGCCTCTACCCAAAGTACACCAACTTGTTTGTCGGTTACTTTTACTGTGCTACCAGCGGCAATGGGAGACTGACTTTTTAATTGCCAGGTAATACCCGAATACTGATGTGTGGTTAACCCTTTATCATCAACATCGGCATTAACGACAAAGGTAAGCTCAGCAAAATCGCTATGTATCGGCTTAGTATCGGTTTTATCCTGCATGCGTTTGAGAGGTTTCCAAAGCACGAGAGCAAAACCAAGAGTAAATACGATATTGCTCCAAAGCGCGGTAGTGTAAGTCGTATCAAGTAGACC
>CETM01201471.1_pt1 | contig 13474 bp, 9 predicted proteins | sample 361451 | NCBI WGS metagenome assembly CETM01 (sample SAMEA2622690, study PRJEB7988) | marine metagenome | isolation source: saline water (ENVO:00002010), including
ATGATGAATAGGATAGCCGCTAAGCCAGATACCCATGCTGGGTCAATCATTCCTTTTCACCTCCAGTAAGTTCCCACTCAAGATTCACTAATCTCTCGTCACGAACAAGATAGGCAGCACCAACCATTGCCATCGCCATCAAGAATCCTAAAGCGAGTAATGGAAGTGCCCAATCTCCGAATAGTGCTGATGCTAAATCGCTGGTAGTGATTTCTTCATCAGATGAGTCTTCCCAAACAATGTCTGCAGAAACCGCAGTTATGATTACAGCGCCCAAGAATACTAGGCCAACTCTAGCAAGAATAGAAAGGAGTCTCATTCAAAATCCTCCTCAAGGATTTGCCTTCTAGTCAGCATAATACCGAATAATACCACAAGCATTACGCTAGCCAAGTATACTAAAATTTGAATCACTGCAAGGAATTCAGCGCCCATTAAGATGAAAATACCTGCAACGCCCATGAAACAGAAAATTAAGCACATCATCGAATGTGCAACCCTTTGCATGTAAATCAATCCAAGAGCGCCTCCAATAACGATGGTACTCATCAAAAAGAATATTCCAACTTCAAGGTACATTGCTAAGTCCATACTCAAGCCTCCCCTGCTGCTGCTTTAGCGGCCTTCTTGGCTCTCTTGTCACGTTCTTTGCTGGCCCTCTTTGCCAATTCAGCGTCTACTGCTTCTTGGTGATCACCGATTAGAACTCTAGTTCTACCTGCATCCATCCATAGATCTTGACGGGTAAATCCAGACATTCCATCATACTCATTTGTCATGAAGAAGGATGTGAAATTGCATGCTTCCATGCACAGTCCACAGAACATACACCGGCCCAAATCAATCCTACCGGAGACGATTTGGTCATCTGCTGGATACAATGATTCTAGAGGGACTTGATCGACTTCTCCAGTATCGTTCCAGCGCATGCGTGCACTGTCGCCTGTCAAATCTAGGACCTCTCCGAAGCGCCACTCATCTGGAGCATCGGTGTGTGCTGTAGCTTGATTGAATGTGGACATCGTTTCGATAACTTCCAGCTTCTCTACTGCTGCGAATTTACCGACTTCAAGTTCAGCACCAAATCCTTCCCATTCACCTTCAGCGCTATCCAAAACATCAACACGCAACTCGGTTGTCATATGTAGACAATCGTTAGGACAGATGTTTACACACATCTTACAAGCAGTACAAGTCTCCCAAATTACACCAATACGGCCGTTGTAATTTCCTGGAACGAATAACCAAGGCTCAATCTCTTCAATTCGCTCATATGGATAGTTCACTGTTTGTGGTTTCCAAATTGTAGGAGTAAGGTCGGTTCCAGCCCTATCTGGAGCATAATGGTGTGCAGTGATATCGTTGAGATGTTTGGTTTTCTCAGCACGAGCAATATCAGACTCATCGATAAACTCAGGATGTGTAGTATTGTGATAACCGCTTGAGAATCTCTTACCAATGAATTCGTAAGTTCTCAATACGGTCAGTCCTGTAATCTTGAACGGGTACCAAAATAGGTTTCTGAAATTCGGTTTTCCATGTGGATGCGATGCCATTTTCTCACCTCACTCCTTTCCTGCAGTGTGCGTTCCCGCAGGAGTCATCGTACGAATGTGGTACATGCGTTCCTCATTCTCTTCGATATTCTCATCTTTCATCAAAATCACGAATACAGCCAACCAGAATAGAGTCGTTACAATTGGCAATCCCCATGGTATTGTGAATTCTAGAATAGTCAGGTCCCAAGACCAACCGCCAGCCACGGTGTCAGATAGTGCGCCAGCATCAAAGAAGTACAATCGGTAAACGATTGAAAGAACAACTTGCAAGACCGCTAGTGGTAGCAGCATTCTCCAACCGAATTCTAAGATTTGGTCGGTTCTAATTCGAGGTAGAGCAGTTCTTGCCCATACGAATACAATTGTGAATATGAACCAAGCCTTGAGCAAGGTCCAAATCACACCAGGAATTGCTAACCAAGCATCTCCAAGATATGGAATGGAACCGATGGTTCCAGCGAAAGGAGCATGCCATCCGCCCATGAAGAAGTGTGCAAACAGAATGCTTGCTGCATACACGCGCATATACTCAGCAGCGAATAGTAATCCGAACCTCATACCTCCGTATTCAGTCCACCATCCTTCAACAAGTTCAGCTTCTGCCTCAGGCATATCGAATGGAATTCTCTCAACTTCAGCAATCATGCTGACCAAGAATAGAACTCCACCGAGCGGCATCAAGAAGAATAGCCATGCTCCAGAAGAATGCTGGAAGTGTACGATTTCAAGGAAGTTGAAGGAACCAGCCATCACACAAACACCTAGGATGGATAACAACAGTGGAATTTCGTAAGCCGTTAATTGCGCAGCACTGCGAATTCCACCAAGTAAAGTATACTTGTTGTTTGATGACCATCCAGCGAAGAATACACCAAGAGGCGCGATTCCAAATATTGCAAAGGCGAATAGAACAGATAGTTCTGGATTCGCCCCATAGATTCCGCTAGATAGTGGAATCATTCCCAAAATCATGACCGTTGAAGAAATAACAAGGAATGGTGCTAATTCAAAAATTACCTTATCTGCTCTTGATGGAACCATATGCTCCTTGGTAAGGAACTTCATTCCATCAGCAATATTTTGGAAGAACCCTGGGAAAATTGTTACTCCGTACCAAGACCGGTTTCCTACTCTATTGACCATCTCTTGCTTGTGGCCGCTATTGCCTGCAACCTTGTTTAGCCATTTATTGAGTGCGCCAACTGGTTTACCTAAGCCGTATGGAATCATATTCCACCATTCGCCAGCGGTTACACCATTCTCTCCGACCCATAACGAACGAAGAGCGGTTGTTGCACCTCTACGGTCGTTTACACGAGCGTAGAATTTTCTTTCAATCCATAGAATCATGAACATTGAAAGCATGATTCCACCGAATGTTACCAAACATGTAACCAAAGTGTATACGAAGAATGCAATATCATTTGCAGAAGATTCGAGGAAAGTATCCTCAAGCGCCCACGAGAATAATTCTCGTGTTCGGTAGTAAATGAAATCGTGAAGTCCTAACCAATCTTTCATGATAATCACCTCAACGGTCTGTCTCCCCGATACATGGATCGAAACTACCCATGATCGCAGGTATATCTGCAACCTTGTAACCAATCATTGTCTTAGCAACATATGGAATTGTGATAAACATTGGAGAACGTATGGAAACTCTGTAAGGATGCTTGCCTCTTCCATCGCCCCCTCCTTGGATGTAGAAGTTGGATACTCCTCTTGTGCACTCGTAAGTACTGAATCCTGTTGCTCCTTCTGGAGCACGCGTAGGTGCTTTGGTAATCAACATCTCATCACCTGGTTGGTAGTGAGTATTGGCGCCCCCAGGAATCTTCTCAATCGCATCTAGCAACATACGACAAGATTGGCGCATTTCTTCCATCCGCACGCGGTAGCGGTCATAGCAATCAGCGCCTTTGATACTGGTTGGTTTCTCGACAGCAGGCTCCCAGTCCACTTGGTCATAGACAGAGTAAGGGTTAGTCCATCGTACGTCGGTGTTTACACCTGCAGCACGGATATTCGGACCGGTTACTCCAGCATTGATTTGGTCTTCAGCAGTAGCATATCCTACACCTTGTAATCTCACCAACCAAATTGTAGATTCATCAAGTAACATTTCGTATTCCTTGATTCTGTTTTCAAATAATTTGACCTTGGCCTTCATCCTGTTAGCCCAACCAATCGGAATATCTCTCTTGACTCCACCAACTCTTGGATAGTTGTAGTGCATCCTTGAGCCGCCCAGTTCTTGTAACAAGTCAAGGAACATCTCTCGGTCACGAAGACACCATGTCATCAAAGTTAGATTTCCAATATCTGGTCCGAATGCTCCAAGCCACATCAAGTGGCTCGCCAGCCTCTGAATTTCAGCAGCCATCAAACGGATATATTCTGCACGCTCAGGCACTTCTGCCTCAAGCAAATCTTCAGCAGCCATGATGTAAGAGTGCGCCCAAGTCATTGCACTAACATAACAAAGTCTGTCACAATAAGGTGTGATTTGTACGAACTCTCTAGATTCACAAATTTTCTCTACACCGCGGTGAATGTATCCTAATTCGGCTTCAGTATCGGTAACTGTTTCTCCATCGACCTTGACACGCAATGTCCACAATCCATGTGTCATCGGATGCTGAGGCCCCATTGTAATCCACATTTCTGCCATGATACCGCCTCACTTTACCCGGCCCTCGTCTGCGGGTTTTCGACCAAATCCTTGTGGATCATCGTACATTTCATTGAAGTCGTGATAACGAATCTTATGTTGACGTTGTAAAGGATGGAATCCTACTGGGGAGTCGTGTGGATTTAGGACGCGGTGCATGTTTTCATGCCCTTCGAAATCAATCCCAACCAAATCCCAAGTTTCTTTCTCATTCCAATCAGCCCCCACCCATAGGTCTTGGACTGAAGGTACAGAAGGTGAATCGCTAGATGCTAGAGGGATGAAAATCTCAAATTCCATTGGTATATCGTTTCCTTCAAGATTCTCGCCTTTGTGAACCACCATGGTGTGGGCCTCAACATTGTGAATTGGCCAGCGGTGCATGTGGTAGGCCACTTCCCAGCCACGGTCAGCATCGCCTGAAGGATAGTGAGTTCCAGTAATCATTGCACAATGATTTACGCCAAGTTCATTCTTCAGATGCTTTGCAACAGCTCTCCACTGGTCTGGAGAACAACTGATTCGAACAAATTCGTATTTCTTACCTGCAGAATGTTCTACAACTTCAACCGTGATACCAGCATCTTTGAATCTAGCAGAAAGATTGTCAGCAGCATCTTTTGCTGCAGCAGAGTTCTGTTCTTTGGAAATTGTAGTTCCCATTTCAGTCCTCTCCTACAATAATTGGCTTGTCACCGTCGCGGCCAGTTGATGGCGCTCCACCGATTCGGATAATCTTCTCACGAAGTTTACCGAATCCATCGATAAGTGCTTCAGGGCGAGGTGGGCATCCTGGAATGTAGACATCTACTGGAATCACTGTGTCTACGCCTTCCAAGATGTTGTATGATTGGTAGTATGGTCCTCCAGAAATTGCACATTCGCCCATTGCGATGCAATACTTTGGCTCAGGCATTTGCTCCCAGAGGCGAACAATGGGGTCAGCAAATTTCTTTGAAATTGGACCATTGACCAGTAAGACGTCAGATTGTCTTGGACTTGAACGGAACAAAACACCGAACCTATCGCCATCAAATCTCGGAGTTGCAGATGCTGCCATCTCGATTGCACAACACTTGATTCCAAGGTGAAGTGTAAACAGAGATTTACGGCCTGCCCAGTTGAAAAAACGGCCTGCTAAAACGCTTAGTAATTGCTTAATTTTTGTAGCCTTAAGGGCCTCGTCGGTAACATCACCGACAACTTCTACAAGCGTCCTGCTATTGAATGTGGTATAATTCTCTCCAGTTTCACTCATTATATCACCTCAAATGTATATGCGACCTCGCTTACGGAATACATGCCACACACCTAGGACCATTGTGGTAAAGAAAATAGTTAGAACAATCATCTCAGTTCCAACCAAATCGATTGGGTCGGATGAAGATGTACCTGTTGCATCCATTGCAAGAAGGCCTCCCAATGCCATGAACATGAATGCGACATCAAAAACGAGGAAGATAATTGCATACCAATAGTATTGGAAATGGAATTGAATCATCGCATCGCCAACTGGTTCTGAGCCACATTCGTATGTAGAAAGGCGCCGTGGATACAGGCTGTGATCACGTTCATATCCTTGCATCAGCCATGATTTTGTCATGTGTGGGCGGGAGGGATCGACCTTAGGCATCACGAAGTATTGCGTAACGAATGCACCCAATGGCACACCTATGCCAATCAGGGTCATCAAAGCCATTGAAAGATAGGTGCCTGTTACCGTTTCTGCGCCAACCAACTATGCCACCAACTGAGAGTGTTGACACTCTCTTACCACGCCCACTCGACAACCATCCATAAGCGTTGTCTCGCACGCACGCGAGATATTGGCCTGCTCGGCCGATGACCCCGTAGGGGTCAATTACGACGACGAAGAGCAAGTATTGCAAATCCAACCAGTACCAAAGTTCCAATTCCCATCAATACTTTCGGGGTAATCAATGAATTCAATGCAAATTCCTCTGGCTGGCCATTAACGGTCAATTCGATGTTCTCTCTACCAACCAATCCTATTTCTGTAGGTTCTGCTGAAAGAGTGAATTTGAACGAATCTGCAACTTCTGCAGTTTCCCCTCCTGGTGGATTTACTTTAGCAGTGATGATAATCGACTCTCCTTCATCGAGTGTACAAAGAAGGTGGTCACCGTTATTTTCACAATCTGCACCTGCATTAAATCCGAGTATTACGTTCCATCCCCTCATGCCTCCACTAGAGAAAATCTTGAACTCGGATTCTACATTTCCTGAATTGATTAATTCCACTTTGAATTTGGGTGAATTTCCTATCTCTCCAAAGGTAATGTCTCTCTCCACTTCACCATCTAGAGCCATCTCGACATCGAGCACGGTTTCAACGGATAGTGAAAAGGTGACTTTGCCACTTCTGTTAGCTGCATTGGAAACAGAAGTTACTACCATTTCCAACAAACCGCCATCGCCATTTTCTGCCACAGAATTGACTTCGATATGTAGTGTCACTATAGCGTAATACGGCAACGGTGTATGAGATTCTACAAGTTCGTTTTCAACGATTTTTTCGAATATTTTTTCCTCACTAGAACCGATTAATGGAGAGTTTCCATCGAAGTAAAATGTACCAGTTGTCTCATTGTATGCACCCCAACCTTTTGGCACATTAATTGGTCCATCAATTGGCATTCCTTGATAGTATAGAGTGCGTGTTGCTGTTCCTGTTAGGCCTGAAAAATCAAAGATTGCTTCATCGGTCATATCTCCAGTATTTGTAACTTTGATATTGAATGATTGACTGCCACCGGGCGGCAATACAAGTATTGCATTTCGAGATAAATCATCAACAGAATTTATGATTATTGCATCCATTGCGAAATCACGATCGGAAAGAATCGCTCTGAACACGAATTCTAATTGGTTGTCGGGAACACCGTCTTCATTTTCGTCACCGTTGTTGTTGTCTCCTAAATTAGTAACACGCACGGTCAATCTAGTGCTCTCCAGTTCTTCTTCCCCATCTATTGAAACCACTAGATACATGATTGCAGTTGCACGTGCATCGATATCGATTTCGGTTACAACCGTTCCATCTGCAGTTTCGAAATGCTTGCCCCATCCAGGCTGTGCTGTTTGGGAAATTACTGAAAATCTGAACCTATCTAATGTATTACCATCGTTTGAGACGGTAATTGGGAATTGTACGGTGGTGTCTGACCTACCTGTTTGGTCCTCGGCAGGCGCACCACCACTCATTGCGTGAACTGCCTTTACTGTGACTGTAAGGTCTTGAGTATCGTATGCACCACCGCTAGAAGTAGGCATCACCGAGAAGGTTATTGTGACCTCTTCGGTTGCTAAAGCATCCAGCGGCAAGGTAATTGTGACCTCAATTGTCCCTGTCTTTTCATTGCTGAATCTTGATTGGGTAGAAATCGTAGATGATTCTAAAGAGACCGCCCAGCCTGTTGGTGGAGAAGATGTTGAAACTCTGAAAGTTTCTGGCCCATTACCTTCATTGGCAACTGTCAAAGTTGTCGTAGCATCTTGACCGGGTTCTACATTGTATAGTGCAGTATTGCCCAAGGACATCGAAGCGCCATGAGATTGGCCAACTGTAATTGAAACGTCAGCGTCACACTTAGCACTGTTTCCATCTTTACCTTGAATTGTAATTGACTTCTGAGAATTTGCTTCAATTGAGTCGTCAGGTGTTATCTCAATTGTAAATTCCTTTTCGCCATCCCCGCCATTATAGGGCAGCATTCCACTTGAAGCACCGTCTACACTTGCCCACACTGGATTTTGAACAAATCCAACATTAACCGACCAATCGGTGTTTCCTTCATTGGAAAATGTGGCGGTTAGCGTACCTGTTTCTCCTGGTTCAAGAGAGAGACTAGTTTTTGACAAAGTCAATCCACATTCCTTCAATTCAGGAACGTTTAGATCGAATTCTTCAGTATCTGATGCGCTACCATTTGGATTTTGGTCATTGGTCACAACGCCTTCAATCTCCCAGCAATACTTGTCGCTTGCTTTTCCTTCAGGAACTTCCAAAGTGACTTTTACCCATTCGGATGAACCATTATCGAGTTGCACTTGACTGGGTTCGACATCAATCGACATACTGCCATCAGAGGTACATCCTGCGCCTCCAACTGGGCCAACGGTCAAATCGACTGTTTCCTGGACCCTTCCGGTATTCTCAACTTCTACATCCCATTCTATCGTGGTCTCTCCGCCCCATGTTTTGTGAGGAGAATCAACTGTCAAATCTACACCGAAAACCGCAGAGCCAGCACCATCACCAGCTGATGTTTCAACATCTTGTGATTGTTGAGCAGGCGCCCCCGGTTGGTCAGGAGGAGTTACCTGTTCGTTTGCATTTGCAGTTACTGTAGTAATGCATGAGCCCTCAGCGTTTTGAGCAAGGGTGACATTTAGGAAGGTCTCACCATAATCATTCGCATCGATTGGTTGTCCTATTTGGCCAATCGCTGAAGAATATCCTGTGCAATCTTGTTCGTTAGTTGCGGCTAAATTGACTGACACGGGGTTGGCTCCATTGTTGTAGACGCGGACTGTGTATTCTGCAGTCTCACCTGGATTGACTGTTTGGGAGCTTGGAGTGACTGAAACAGAGATGTTTGCATCTCGGCCTGAATCGTCCGCAGTAACCGGATTTGCAATGGCTGGAACCAATGAAAATAGCATCAAAGCTACGAGCAAAACGCTAGCAGTTCTCTGACCGGCTACAAGGTCTTTCTTGCGGGGTTCCATGAACCCCGGTCGCGGTGGTCACATGAAAAGCCTATGGACAGATGCTCATGTCATTCAACGCTAACAAAGGTCGAAGATGCTGCACCACAATTGACGCAAGATTCGACTTTACATACCGAATGATATCTTGCTCCGCATGATGGACAACCTTGCATCCAAGAGAGAATCGGTTGTCTACAGGAGAAGCATGGTGTTGCGTTTTCTTGTTGAGCTTGTTCACTGAATGCTGCATTAAGTGGTGCTTTTAGAGGTGTTTTTGCTTCATTCTTCTTGTTCAAGAATATGACTAGACCAATTAGTGTGATTAGAGGAATCAATATCCACAATATCCAAAATACTGTTCCCATAGCCGAAGAGGCCCCATCTGTAGTTTCTCCTTCACTCGATATTTCTAGGATAATTTGTGAATTTTCAACATCATCTGCTCCTGAAATTGAAATTGAAATAGTGCCATCTCCAGGCTTATTAGCTGTGACTTTTAGACTAATTTTTTGGGATTGCCCGGCTTCAAGATTTACCGAATCGGCTCCCTCGTAAGACACGCTCCACCCGCTAGATGGGACCGAGTCTAATGCTCCGGAAACGAGTGTGTTTCCAGTATTTGTTATGGTTAATTGTAGAACTTCTGTTTCTCCTGTTTCAAGAATTAACGGCCCATCGACTTTCCAACTGACCTCTTTTGACAGTGCAACAAGCATCGTGACCGTTTCATTGATGGATACCAAATCCCCGCTTAATGTAACCGTGAATTCTGGTTCAGAAGCAGGATCGGCCATCGCCGAGATGATTATTGTACAAGTCAATGGTTTGATCTCTCCTTTAGTCACTATTCCTGGCGAAGTACAATCCCCGAGTAGATTGTTTTCTAGTTGTAAAGATGCAGTAGGGTTCCATTGCGTATTTTCTGTATTCTCAACTAACCAAGTATAATTGATTGGAACCCCTGTTGGGTGCTGCCCTGGACCGAAAATATTCGTCCATTTCTCCCCACCGATTTCTACGGATGCGAAAGAAAGCACGGGTTGTGGTAATACAATGACATCAACATCTTCTGAATGACTCCAAGAATATTGATTGGAATCCATAATCAACTTGATTTCGCCACTTCTAGCATCCTGTAGTGCTGTTACTGAAATGATGATATTTCGAGTCTGTGACCATGCCAATTCAAAATCCTCAAGAATTGTATTTTGAGACCAACCTGAAGGCAGTTGTAACCTAGGGCTTAGAGATAAATCGATATTGCCCCTATTTTCTATTGTATATTGAAGAGATAGTGTATTTCCAGGTATAATCGAAGAAAATGATGATTCTAAATCTACCGTAGCATAGGATATTTCTTTAACGATTAAGGGTAGTTCATACTCCATCATTTTTGCTTCTTCGCTTTGCGAGACCACTTTGAAAACAACGGTCAATTCAGCCCCTGCTAATGTCATAACTTGTGGAGGCGTGAATGATATACCAATATTCATTTGCCCATCTTCTAACATCAGGCCTGTAGAAGCAGAATTAGCTCCACCCTGTGCAGATAGATCGTCAAATCCAGCATACCAACCAGGAGGAGATTCTAAGAATAAATCATACCCAATATCTTCATTTCCAAGATTGAATAATCTAATGTCTACTGAAGTAACATTTGAAGGATGTACTGGAATTGTCGTGTAATCAAATTCGATTCTCGTTTTAGATAACACTGGTACATCTAGCATCAGTGTGAACGGACTACTGACATCATTGTCTTCGTCATAACCCAGAAGGTTGACCATATACACTCCGGGGTCTGGTCCAGAAGGATGAACCAATGTCACATTAATCAGAACGCCTTCTTGACCATTCAGTTCGAAATCTGTCTGGTCAAGACCGACATACCATGACAACGGGGCATCGCTTGGGTTGGTAACACCAGTAGATGAAATTGATGCATTGGTAGCAATCAATGCAGTATTGGTTAGGGTCACCTGCCATGTTGAAGATGTTGCGTTGATATCTGTCAATGAGGTTGTAGCAGATTCCGATTCAATCCTAACTCCAGGCGTAGTGACATTTACTATCACATCCATCCGATTATTATCTTCATTGATTTCATCAATATTGTCTGATGAATCGACCAAGAAAGTCAGAGTTCGTGTTCCTGCGGTTTGGGGTTGCCAATTCCAAAACAACACTTTGGAGCCCCCTGGGCCCAAATCAAATGTTTGTGAATCGAGATAGATGCCTTCCTCTTGGAAAATAACTTCAACATTTTCTGCCTCTACATTTCCTAGGTTTGAGACTTGCATCTCTAATAATACATCATCATCAACTTGAGGTATTGCAATATCTGTGGTGAAAGAAGAAGGGATAGGTGAAGGGTCGGGCCGCAAATCATTAACTCCTACTCCTGAAACGGCTACTGCAAAGGGTTGGGCTCTAGATCCTGAATGCCCTGCATCGGTAACTTTCACAGTCCACAATCCCGTTTCTGCTGAGTCAATCAAGACAACTTCTACATTGTTTAACGTGTCATAAGTTCCGCCTTGAATTGAACGACCCTGAGAGAATTCATTTCCTTTGTATTCAACTCCACTAGGAGTGGTAACCAATAAATTCAGATTATTGACTAATTGTGTGTTGGAAAAACGAGAGCCTCTCTCATCTGACCACGCCACTACTGCTTTGAAGGCTTGATTAGGTGTTGTGATATTGAATGAATAACTCTTCGAATTACCTGTGGAAGACAATACTGAACGGTCATCTACCCAAATTCCTCGACCGTTATTTGGTGCTAGAGTTCCTTTTAGATCAACACGCCCCCATCCTTCATCCATGTTTGGAATATCCCTAGTGCCAACATCTCTAGCACCCAAAATCATCAATGCCTTCACAAGAGCGCCTTGTGGTTCTGGCCTTTGAGCAACCTCGGTAATGTATTCACGAATCAGTGCTGCAGTACCTGCTGCGTTAGGTGTAGCCATGCTAGTTCCTGTATATTCCAAATACCAAGTACTACTCCATGTGGCTCCACCTGTATCTGTGGCTTCTTGGGCTTTACAAGACCGAACGAACCCTCCAGGGGCGAGGAGATCTGGTTTAATTCGGCCATCATCTACTGGGCCACGGCTTGAACCATCCATGATAGTATTTGGAGCGCCTTGATACCTATTTTGTGAATTACCTACCGCAATTAGATTCTTTGCAGTAGCAGGTGAACCAATTGTATCTGATTGAGGCCCGTCATTACCTGCAGCGAAAAGAATTGTCAATCCTTCTCGGCCACTATAATACTGGTCGTAATATCTAGCACGGTCATCTACATCCTCTGATGATGATGTGTAAACTCCCCAATCAGAACTAGACTCGGAACCCCATGAATTCGTATGAGTTCTTGCACCATTATTGTATGCAGTGTTCAACATATTGTTGATGCTAGACCACTGAAAATTGCCACTGTTATCATTTTCCATAGCTTGGAAATATAATTCTGCTTCAGGCGCAATTCCAGCATAATTTCCTCTAGTTCCATCACCAAGAACAGTACAAGCAACATGTGTTCCGTGACCTGAATGTGCATCAGCAGTAGAACCATCTCCAATCACATCGACATTGCCAATAACTCGACTCCCGAAGTCTCCGTGGTCATGATCTAGGCCGGAATCCGCAACAGCAACAATTTGTCCTGAACCATCTAAATCGGTTGTATAATACTGCTTCATTGCATTGATATTCATATGGTTCCTTGCTTGGTCATTCCAAATTGTAAGGCTAGGTTGTGGACCAATCCAAGCAACTGACGGTTCAGCAACAATGGATGCTATCGAGGATATGGTGAATCCATCATATCGGCCTGTTTCTGCAAAAGTGGAATCGCTAAGGAAATTGTTGGCAACAGTGTCAAGTTCCTGATGTAATCTCATCCCCCAATTATCAGAGATATCTACTCCTGGCAACAAAGCCTCGCCCCTCCACGATTCAATTCTAACTGGAGTGTTTTCTGGAGAATCCATCACTGCAAAATCAACAAGCATTGCAAGAGGTACAGGCTGAACCGCTGCCACTCCATCTATATCTTTCATGCTAACAAAGGCGTTTTGTGTACCTTGAACCAGCAAGCCTGAAGGCGCAATAAATTCTCTAACTTCGATGCCTGAATGGTCTGAAATCGCAGTCCTTACCTCGGATAAGCGGAAATCTGTAGATACCAGAACCAATGCCAAATCGGGCCTAGAAGTCAATAACTCATCAGGAATTTCATGTTCAAACAACACCCCTGATGCATCGTGAATTCCTATTCTAGAATGGGCTAGCAAAGGCCTCTGTTCAAGAGATAGGGATTCATCGAGTTCGCCTACCAAGTTTCGAATCGAATCTTCAGGTAAATCAAACCTAATCCATTCTACATTCTGCTCATCTTCATAGGTTGCCGGTTGATTGGCAACGGGAATTCCTGAAAGTAGGAATACAATGAGTAATAGAAAGGCTCTACGCACATGCCTAGGCCGATGAAAGTTCG
>CETM01199507.1_pt1 | contig 13458 bp, 13 predicted proteins | sample 361451 | NCBI WGS metagenome assembly CETM01 (sample SAMEA2622690, study PRJEB7988) | marine metagenome | isolation source: saline water (ENVO:00002010), including
CTCGTATGGTCTTCCAATTAGCAATGACTCCTCTTCGGCCAGGGTTTCACCTATAACCTTGAACGACCATGGGTTACGAGGAGCTCTGATGGAAAACCATCTCTTCGCCTTCCACTTGTCTTTCTGCCTTCGAGCCGCTGCCCTAGCCGATGCACCCTTGGCCATTGAAAAGTCTCCATATTGCGGGGGCTGCCCCGTTTGCGAGCCGTCCGACCTGCAACCAGTATTTGAACGGAATGCTATTGTAAGCAACGTCTTTGGAACGCATTGAAGTCACGTCATCAACTGCGATGGGTATGAGCCTACATGGCGGCGAATGGAGGATACATGCAAGTGCCGTTGACGAAACGAGGGTGATAGAAGATTCTCTTAGTTGGCTTTGCGAGGGGTTATCGGAGATTGTCGTTAAAAAGGAAAACTCGACATTGGGGGCCCCCATGCAAACAATCAGTGTAAAGATGAAGGGGAGGGAGGCACTATCGTCATTGGCGAAAGTAGAGAGGGACTCATTGGTTTACGTACTAGAAGGCGGGCTAGACAGCAGAGTGGACGAAGACAAGTTCTTTCACGTCAGACTGAGATTGGACAAACTTGTACAAGGACGTGGAGTTGTATCACGGAATTCGAACGATCCTGTTGCCAAGGGCAGATTCAAGTTGGAGGTATACCCTGGTCAGAAATCGATTGAGGTTGCTGAGGATTTGATAATTGGCCTGATTGGCGAATAATACAAGAATTCATATGCTGATTACACTGGGGGTTCCACCTATATGACCCACGTAGTAACCAGCGCATGTGTTATGTGCAAATACCAAGATTGCGTACATGTCTGCCCAGTAGAAGCGTTTAGGGAAGCCGAACAATATTTGGTGATAGATCCAGATGAGTGCATAGACTGCGCGGCATGCATTCCAGAATGTCCAGAAGAGGCGATCTATGCTGATACTGATCTACCGGACGAGGAAATGGAATGGTTGGAGAAGAATGAGGTAGAGTCACCTGACCTTCCAATAGCAGAGGGTGATTCCCCTGTTCTGGCTGATAGTTAGGAAATTTTACGCCAAATAGGTTCATGAATACATGCCGAGAGGAATCCGTATGCCGCATAGGATTGAGCTAGGCGATATGAGGCATGGAACAGAGCTTCTCAAGCGGGGCTTTGCGAAGATGCAGGAGGGTGGAGTAGTGATGGATGTAGTGACTCCTGAACAGGCCCATGTTGCAGAGGATGCTGGGGCCGTCTCAGTAATGGCTCTGGAGAGGGTTCCAGCAGATATTCGATCTTCTGGGGGAGTTGCGAGGATGAGCCACCCCAAGCTGATCAAGGAAATCATCGAGACGACTAGTATTCCAGTCATGGCTAAGGCTAGAATTGGCCACGAAGAGGAGGCCAGGGTATTGGAAACACTCGGAGTAGACATGATCGACGAGTCGGAAGTTCTTACCCCTGCTGATCCTTACTACCACATCCCAAAAGCCGACTTCACGATTCCATTCGTCTGCGGGTGCACTAGCCTTGGAGAGGCTGTTAGGAGGGTGGCAGAGGGGGCTGCAATGATCAGGACGAAGGGCGAGGCTGGTACTGGCAACGTTGTGAGTGCTGTAAAGCACGCCAGACTCCTGGCAACTGAAATTGAGACCACTAGGGAATCTAACGCAAAGGCTCGCGAGGATATAGTAGAGAATATCCTGGATGGTTATAGAAGGCTGGAAAGATCATCTGAAATAGGTGCCTCAGTACAAAATACTCCATTCGGAACCCTAGAAGAATTGAGGAAAGAGGTGGCATCCGTTTTGGATGAGGTATCGCAATTAGGGCGTCTGCCCGTGGTAACTTTTTCTGCTGGTGGGATAGCGACCCCTGCAGACGCGTCATTGATGATGAAGCATGGAATGGATGGGATTTTCGTTGGATCCGGGATTTTCAAGAGTTCTGATCCGACAAGAACCGCTGAAGCCATTGTCCTTGCAACACATCACTTCGAGGACTCAGCAGTAGTGGCAGAAGCTTGTGATATGGTTGGAGAGGCAATGCCAGGTCTAGAAATAGACACTCTCGAGGTCAAGATGGACGAGAGAGGATGGTGACTAGCTCTTCCTGCCACGAGAAGTACCGAGCTTCCTCGATTTCCTCTTTGGCCTCGGTTTTTCATCCTGAGTAACGTTGGCATCGGTGGCAACGATTCCTCCGAAGGTGATTGATTGACCTCCTAGGAGCTTGTCAGATAGAGATTCTGCGAGTTCTTCGTTCTGATCGGGCCCTCTTAGAGCCTGTCTCACAGATTTGTTATGGTCGTTAACCATCCTTTCTCTCTCCTCGTGCTGAGACCGTATCTCACTCCGGATCTCATTCACCTTGGAAAGGAGTTCGACCACTCCCTGATGCGCCTCGTCGGCCTTGCCCCTTTCCTCCAAGAAAAGGGCATGCAGCCTATCTCCTTCGCCTCTGAGAAAGTCCCTTTCCTCGAAAAGGGGTTTGATTTCATTCCAAATCTCATCTGCCAGGCTATTTTGCTCGAGCATTAACTTGTGTTCGTTATCTGCTTCAGCCCTCAATCTCTGAATCGATTCGTCCATATCACTCAAATCGATAGAGACTATTCGCTGCTGCTCTACATGGGGTATTAGTTCGTCCCTTCTAGAAATTAATGAGCGAAGTTTCTTGATGAGGGAGTTTTCCTTCTCCAGAGAAAGGCCTCCGTCGGTCATTATCCGATCCTCTATCCTCTCTATCTCGCCAACTGTTTCCGATAGTTGAATCACTACTGACTTCCCCGGGCCTTGGTCCTTCTTGCCCTTCTTTCGGGAGATGATCTCCCTGATGCTATGCTGAATCTCATCGCGGCTTGCTTGGTGGATCTTTGCCTGTGCACGTACCTTCTTCTGTTCGTCCATCCTGGATGTGATTGATTCCTGTACCTCATTTCTTTTATTCTGAGCAGAGTTTCTTTGATCTGCTGCCCTCTTTGCGGAGTCATTGTGGGAGTCACGCTGACCACGAACTCTACTTAGCTTGGACTCCATGGCGTGCAACCTAGTTCGGAGGTCATCCGAGTCCCCATCGTCGCTAACCATGCAATTGCGAATAGTGCCCCCTTATTGAAGAGACCTAAAGGCCAAGCAACCTTGCTACAAAGGGTAGGATCGGTGAAATGATGGCGAGTGCGGCACCGAACATGAATACTGCACCAGTAGTCATCCTTAGACGAGTAAAGAGGTCTGATCTTACTTGTGAAGTTAGAACCTTGCCTGAGATTAGGTTTCCTGAGGAGTCCTCTAGTCTAACTGTTACAGTGGCATCGCCCATAGAGGATGGGATGAGGGTCTGCCAAACAATCCTCGACGATGACACAGAGGAGGAGGCCCTCTCGTAAGTGGTCTTTCCAGATAATTTGTCATCAGCGTGGGGTTCGGCTTTGAGTCGATATACGCACTCGTTTGGACGGAAGTCGGGAGTCTGTACCCTGAGGATAAGGTCCTGTGTTTCATCTGTCTGGTTGAGGACGAATGCGAATAGGTTTGCCTGGCCGAGAGTAAGGTTCTCCATATCCACATCAAACCATATCTGCTCATTCATGTGAGAAGACAAGTGCATCCTCATCCTGTCGTTAAGGCGGAAGAAGGGGGCGCATCTTTCCCTTGCATGCATAAGCAACCTATCCAATGTCTCTTCACCAAGCTCTGGATGATTGATGATTTGATCAATGGTTCTTGTGTCTACTAATTCCGCAAGAGCTTCATGGAATTCATCCTCTTCTATCAACCCAGAGCGGAACATATCTAGTACCTGCAGAAGATATTCCTGCAACTCAGAAAGTCTTACGCCGCTCTGGAGATTAGCACTAAACGAAGTGACGTACTTTGAGAAGCGCACGGCTAGCAGCGGGTCGACGTGTGATCTGATCACATCTGTGAATGGTTTGTTCAGCAATGCGGGATGCATTGGGGGGGTGAATGCGTCTAACAGCCCCCATGGCTCGACTGTGTTGAATCTTGGTCGGTTGGACACCATGTAAACACTGTGTCCCGATAGTAGAGCACCGGTAGACAATGCAATCAGAACGGGGATTCCTTGGGAATCATCTGATGGGAAAATTAAGGCTAAGCCAAGTAGAACGGTTGAAAGAAACATCATGGTAGTAGTAAGATTCAGTTGGTTAGATGCCCCATCAATTACCGCTTTCATCTCACTATAACCATGTGAGCTTCGGAAGGTAATTCCAGTGGAGACTATTTCATCGGTTTCGATTTGGAAAATGCGCTTTGTTACCCACAGCAGGTAATGAAGAACGAACAGTAGAACTAGGTCTGTGACCATGATGGCCAGAGCAAGTAAGTAGACTGAATTTGAGAATGAGAGGTTGAAGAATAGTTCCTGAACTCCACCTTCCCACCAACTAGGGACGGACGCACGATACGACTGGGCTAGTCCGAAAAGGACGACTACTGCGATGGGGAGGAATAATACCAAACGAGCCCCGCGGCTGATCAGAATATCGTCGATACCTGTAAGAATCTTCTCTCTAGATTTCAATTGTGTCTTTTTGTTGACTGTTTCGGCCATTTCATCGACCTTGACCATTCCTTTGATTTCAGGGGCCGAAGGAGTCTCTATTTGCAGGGTTTCTACCATTGATTCCAACTCACTCTCTGGAGAGGTGAAATTTGTTGGGTCCTCGTTCGAAGAAATTCTTACTCCCCCATCGAAGTGATTCTAGCCAGTATCTTCATTGAAATGCCATCAGATAAGCCGATTTCCATGCCACCAGTAGTTATCTTCCCCTCAGAAACAGAGATCGGGGCTCCAATACTGATACCGCAATCATTGATAGTTATGGTTTCAACATCGTTTGCAACTATCATCTCGACTTCTGCTGATGATCCCTCAGGTAGTCGACCCAATGGCAATAGTGTTCCGACGCCCAATGTTTCAAAATCACGCTCGATACTAGGGATCTTACCTCCACCGACAGTTGTTTCAGGATAACCAAGAAGGCGGTCTAGAGTTTCCTCCAGATCTGTCCCTACGGCATGCTCCATTTTGCATGCAACAGCTTTCACATCCCCCTTGAAACCGATCACGTCTTTCAGAAGAACCTCTAGTAGACCTTCTCGTCTTTTAATTCTGGCAGCTAACTGAAAACCCTCAGTTGTCAGTCGGCAGCCTCGATATGGTATGTGAGTGATCATACCACGTTGGGTTAGGCGTTGGACCATTTCTGTAACAGAGGCGGCAGAAACGCCCATCAAATCAGCAATCTGTGTGGTCTTTACGATCTCCCCGGGCATCTCGGAGTGAACCTCGAATATGGTCTTCAGATACATCTCCTCGATTTCGCTGAATTCAGACATCTTGATCCTCCTCGGCCTCGGCCATGAACTGAGTCTTGCAGACCGGGCATCTAGACATTACTGGCCTATTCTCCATTTTCACCCTCAAGGCCTGTTGACATTCTGGGCAATTAAGGGTGTCTTCTGATGAGCGGACTACGGGATGTGATGGCTGGTCGACTTGGCCGACAACGAATTCCATCGAGCAAGCCGGACAGCGGACTCCGCCCACATGATTGTGAGGAACCATCAGTCTCTGGTCACAATACGAACATTGAATCTCCGTCTTCTCCAGTTTTGACTGTGATTTTGCAGATTCCTTTGTTTCACGGAGATTATAATCGGTAGTAGAAGGAGTTCGAGTAGAAACTGCGCGCCAGACAAATGTACCCACAAGAATTGTTAGGATTCCGGCTAGAAGTCCATAGGCGGCTGCAACTAAGTCAAAGGGGAGATTCAATCCTTCCTGACTCTTCTCGGTCTCGATTGTTAGGTAGTCCGTAGATTTTGTACCGCTTGTTAGCCACTGCAGCTCTAAACCGACGCTATCGCTATTTGGCCAATCTGACAAAGACAACTCGGTTGTGAAGATTGATCCAGGCATTACTGACTGAACCGCTGTCTCAGCGAGGATTTGCTGGTCGGATGAAGATATCACCCTTACATGGCCGGATTGCGCTTGATAGTTGCCCGTATTTTCTAATGATATGGAAACCATTACTCTACTTCCAGGGGTGGGCATTTCTGGGTCGAAGGTGGCATCTAAGGATAGTGAGGCTTTGTTCACCAATGGCTCTGTGACGCTAAGTTGTGTTAAATTAGTGGAATCTGATGAAGGCTGCCAAGCGATTGGGATAGCCTCCAATATTACCTCGTCTGCTGAAGGATGTCCCAAATCGAAAGAGATTGTCCTTCTACCTGGATTCGAGTCGATTTGTAAACTCTGCAATAGTTTGTAGCCGCCATTTTGTCCGGAAGAGGCCTCGAGAATGATTCCCCGTGATCTTCCATTGGATAGGAAAATGGAGGCATCGAAATTCAAGCCGTCAGAATTTGTCCATTCTATTGAGTCAATAGATACGTTCAGTGTCTGGCTGGGCAGTACCTCGACAGAAAAATTTCCTTGTAATTGCGAATTATCAGGATCTTCAACTACAGATACCCGCCAATCAAAATGATTAGTACCAGATGACGTCAATGTGAATGGAGTGGAAACCTCTCGGGTAGACCCGGGAGAAATGGGGAAGTTGGCACCCTCGAATGACTCATCACCAGAACCTGTAGCAACAAGGAGTGAGACTGATGCGCTTACGTTACCTGAATTTGTCACCATCATTGAGGCAGTAAGAGTGTCGCCAACGTAACCTGGTTCACCGGATACTGCCAATCCAGATCCTCCTGATGATGTGAAATTGGTGGAGTTGGTGGGCTCGTCGGAATACTTGGCACCTATTCTGCTAAATTCTAGATGGTTTGTCGAGAATGAATGCGATGCCATGCTGGATAGCAATATTATTGCAATGGACATGGCAATAGTATTGCCTAGCAAGACCCGCATGGAGTCGGCTTGAATGGCCATCGTATGAATCAAACCCAGAAAATTGTCCAGTATTGCTAAAAAAAGGAGGGATTTCTCGGAATCGAAATGGACACTGCAGAACTGATGGAGGTTGAGCCTGGTGAGCTTGCTGAGAAACTCCTGAGAAGGAGGGTAATGCTGAAAGACAGTCTTCCCGGTGTGATACGAAATCTAGAGGCTGAAGAAGACTTACTGAGTCCAAAGGTTGAGCGAATGAAAAGCGCGTTCGATGATGCAAATAGCAAGGTTGCAGCATTCAAGGAGGAGAGAGATCGGTTTCAGACTGAAGCTGGGGGATTGATTCCCGAGGTCAAAGAAATCCGGGAGAAGCTGATTAGCTCAGGAGGAATGATTAGCCTAGACCCCAAGTGGAAGAAGCAGAAGCTTCTGGAGCAGATTGAGGAGATTGAGGATAAGATTCAGACATCGGCCCTAGATCACAAATCTGAGAGGAAGCTTCTGGAGAAAAGGAGGGCACTTATTTCAGAGAACGACAAGTGGGTCAGAGATAGAAAGGATTCCAATCCCGAGATGTCCAACTACCTAGAAAAGAGCCGGAAAATGTCTGCATTGTTCAAAAAGGCGGATAAGGAACACTCCAAGATGATCGAAGCGGTTTCTAAGGCCCAACCAATGTACAAGAAGATGTCAGAGGCATCGGGCGAATTAAAGGAAGTGAGGAGTCAATTAGACAGAGCAAGGGAGCTTCTTTCTCAGAGTGACAAGGCGATTGCACACTGGGAAAAGAGGCTCAAAGAAGGATTTGGTCAAATCGGTCCTGGTTTCCGAGACCTGCTAAGGGCTAGAAGGAATGTCGAGGAAGGGGGGCTTTCCTCTTTCGCAAAGAAGAGCAAAGCAAGGGTGGAAAAAACGGCTGGTGAGGAAGAATGAGCGACAGCCCTGAAACCAACAATTGGGAAGACCTCAAGGTTTTGGATGCAGAAGGAGTCAGTAGAATGGTCAAAGAAAAGAAGGCTATGTTACGCTCTATTGAAGGGGAGATTAGGGATCTTCAATCTGAGAGGAAGGAGCAAGTGCACATAGTCAAGGCTTTGAGGTCTGCAATAGTAGGTTTCGAGCATTCTGATTCAGGGAGAAAGAAGTTGCTAGGAGAATTTCACGCATCAAGAAAGGATGCTCAAAAACAACGAGAGAAGCGGGACTCAATCAACAAGTGTGTTCCGCCTCCATCAAAGATTCTAGAAGAATGGTTGAGTGATACATTCCAATCCCTTACCAGCATAGATAATGATCTGACTGTTGTACCAATGCTAAATCCGGAGCTAACTGCATTCAGCAGATTCTTCGAGATTCAGGCATCAATTAAGAAAAAGAAAGAGGCAGAAAAGGCTCATTCCGATTATATCAACAGAGTTAGTGAAATGAGGAAGATTTCTACGAAGTTGGATCAGAACAAAGAAGTCTCGGACAAGGTAGTGTCTGATCTCAAAGATAATGTAGAAATTGAAGACGAGAAAATTAGCAGGAAAGAGATACGGAGAATCAGCAAGAGGATTTCATCAATCGACAATAATATTGAGGCAAAGAAAAGATCAGTTAAGGTTGAGAGAAAGGAATTGAAAAGGGTAGAGAGGTATTCGAGAATCTCTTCTGGCCGTGGAGACTTCTCCAGCATAGAAGACATTCGTGGAATTGCGGCCAAGGGCGGCTCCCTTAGCACAGATGAGTTGGGGGCATTGCTAGAATCTGGGGGCCTCTCAACAATTTCAGAAACTAAAAAGGAAGGTTCGGATGATTCGAAAAGGGTGTCCAGGCCTAGGAAAAAGAGCAGAAAGATTGGAGTATCCAGAAGAGGGAGTAGGCAAGGTAGAGTTGCCACTAGAAGGGAATAGGAGTGTAAAAACTCGGTACTCCTTAAATGGAGGCTTCAATTGGGCATCTCTGAGGGTAGTTGTTGGAACTCAATCAGTCGAATTTTAGTCAAGTTTTCGAAACGAAAACTCAGTCCGTTAGCGATAAGCTGACAGATTTCAAAACAAGACGTGACCAACTCAACGTGAAAGTCAGAGGTCAATTAGACAAGAGGAATGAGATAAATAGTCAAGTGAAGCAATTGATCACCGAAGTGCAGAAGCAGAAGACATTACGGAATGAGGCAAATAGTAGGGTCGCAGAACTTAGGAAGATTAGGCTCGAGAAGACAAATGAATTAAAGGAAGTTAGGGCCAAATTGAGGAGCTCGGTTGAAAATAATGATCAAGACAAAGGCAAGAAGAGGAAGGGCCCAGGATCCCGAAAAATTCGCGAGCAGATGAATAAGCTGGAGTGGCGACATCAGACAGGCCAAATTAGCCCAAAGAAGGAGAGGGACTTCTATGCGACAATGAAGAGGTTGCAGACTGAATTTAAATTGCTCAAAAAGGAAGAGGAAGCAAGTAGCTCTTCTGTTCTGAAGGAAGTGAAGCAAGCTGAGAAGAGGCAGCAGAAAGCACATGATGCTGTAACCGACGCTTCCGAGAAGTCAGAGGAGGCCCACTCCCTGATGATGGAGCTTTCAAATGAAGTTGATAGGCTCAGGGGGATGGCAAATTCAGAACATCTAGGACTAACTGCAACTAAGGGTGAAGCTGATGATTTACACAACAAATACATCATCTCCCTCCGGTGTATTCATTCTATGCAGGATATTCTGAAGTTATCAGGAACAAAGAAAGAGCAGGATTCGGAGAGGGTTGAGGTTACTGACTTAATGTCTAGGCTTATGGAGGGCCAAACCCTCTCGGATGAAGATATGATGCTGCTACAGAGGAATTAGTAATCGTATAGGCGACCGTTACGTCCGTGCAGAATCTTTTCGGATTCAAAGTGTATTAGCCATCCAGGAATCATAATATTGCAATCGGCAATTCTGGCCCTTTCGGAGTCCAAAGACCATTTCTGTAGAAGCATGCTACGGACGGTTCCTGAATCACTGATCTCTCCTGAGCCCCCTCTCCTCCTTTCCTCGATGGCTTTGGACAATTCTTGATTTATCCTATCAGGAGTAAGCCAATTGGAATTCTTTGGTTCAATAGTCCTCAGAATTGGTGCCTGGCGGAGATTGTGAATATCATTCATTAGAGACACGGTTTTTGACCACGGATCCTCAAGAATCACCCATTCACCGGATTCTCTTTCACCATCGGGCCCTTTCAATTCCCCCGATACGGACCACAGTCGTGCCCTTAGGAGAATGGGGGTTGAAGAGAAACCATCCATTCCACGTTGTGAAGACCATTCCTTTATCTCAATGACTGGTTTCAGAACTAACAGTTTCTGGGTTCTTTTTTCATGTTCTAATCGTTCCATTTGGTCCTCTACATCATCCTTAGAGGTTGCAATCAAATCTCCTGATAGAACGGCCTTTCCAACCCACATGGAAACTTCCTCGGGTTCAAGAATTCTGAAATTGAAAGTAACTACCGAGTGGCATTCCGAATGAACGGGCCTTTCACTCAGGATTAGGTTGAGGCCATTGGGTGCATCCATTCCAAACCTGATTATCTCACTCTCAGTGATTGGCAATATTCCGGCTTTGGCATGCCAAATAAAAACCTCATTCGAGTGTATTTCCAAATCTGGGATTGCATTGGCGACGCCCAGGAAGGTGAAGCCGGGTGCTACAGAGCCCACTTTCTGGTTACGGAGGTTAACAGATTTTATTCTGAGAAGATCCCGCAACACCTCTTCCATAGATGTAGGGCGAAGGGTGTGACTTTGAAGAAAACCCAAGAAAATCGTTTCTGAGGACGATTATCCAATCAAATATTGGGTGCGAGTTGGAGCAATTCGCTCTGTCCAGCATCTATGATGCATAGGGAGCTTACTGGGAATGGTTTTCCACAGGCTGCTCCAAGTTGCCGATTCACCAACGTAACCTGGTGAACTGGCACAGATGGATGTGAATTCCGAAGTTCATCGATAAATGATTCAGGGCAGTTGGCGGCAACTAGGACCATTTTCGCCCCTCCCTTGGAGCACTCAGATGATGTCTGCCTTTGACCGAAAACAATGTTTCCGGTGTTTATTCCTTGCTTCAATTGCCTAGCTATGTCCATTCCTTTCACCTCAATTGGTTTCTTCTGGTATGTAGAATAGCTCGACGCTGCCAGTACCCAAAGCCACCGGCTGACCGACAATGATATTCTCAGTCACACCTGATAGCATGTCTCTCTCACCGATTACACCAGCCTTCAATAGATGGGTGACAGTAACCTCGAAGGCTGATCTAGCAAGAATCGAGTGCTTGGTCCCGCTGACACCGTGACGCCCTATTGCCCTAACTTCACCGCCGGTTGTCATAACATCTGAAACCATGATGAGGTGTCTAACATCCACATCAAGCCCGGCTCCTTCGAGTGTGTCCCACATTTCGTTAATTATCGCCTGACGAGCAGCCTCAATTCCCAGATAGTCATGAATCTCGTTGATATTGTTGGTGTAAGTTCTCGATCTATCCACGCCATCGAACTCGCTGACCTTCGAAAGATTGGAGCCGATTGTGGAAATGTAGTACTCACCTGTTTCTGACATGGGTCCTTGTACGGTGGCTCTACTGATTCCAGGAAGTCCCTTCAGACGGAGCTTCTTGATCTTGTCTTCTAGTTGCAGGAGCGCCGTATATGTCGGTGGGTCTGATGCAAGGTCAGCAAGATCCTCTTCCTTTGAAACCCCGGGAATTATCCTTAGTGACTTTGGGCGATCTTCGTTATCTGCTTGGACGTAAAGCCTGAGTGCGCGGGATAGTTTGTCCCTAACCTCGGCTCCATTCATCTTCTTCAGCCTCATATTGCTATTGTTCAATTGAAGTACTATGTTCCGCTGGGCGACGTCCACATCGATAGTGGCTATGTCCATTGCAGTTGTAGTCTCTATTGAGGCTGCTAGATCTCTGACGAGCTTTTCATTGGTCCTTAGGGGCTTGCCCTTAGAGTTCTTCTCATCCATGTAAATTATCATTGTTGGAGTCTTAGGCACCTTCCTAGCATCGACAATCTCGATAATCCTTGGAAGCCCCTGGGTGACGTTTACAGTTGCCACACCAGCGTAGTGGAAGGTACGCATTGTCATCTGAGTCCCCGGTTCGCCAATCGATTGGGCAGTTGTGATGCCGACGGCTTCGTGAGGAACTGCCTTGGAATCCATGTAGAAGTTATTTGCAGAATTGATGATCTTCTTTGCCTTGGCATCAGTCAGTTTCTTCTCCCCTCTGCTGTGGAGTCCCTTGACCAGTTGGTCAATCATCATTGGAGTCATGCTAGAGCCTTCTTTTTCTGCGGCTTTGTTGAGTTGTATGTACATCTCATCTTCGTGATCAATGTCACGGATTAGTTGCTTCATTTTTGAATCGTAGTCGTAATCCTGCAATGGTAGGGAACGAGTAGTTCTTCGACGTCTAGAGACTGTTCGACGCCTTACAATAGTCTTTTCGGAACTTGCAGCGGAGGCTCTGGATGATTTTACAGAGCTTGCCATTACATCGTGTATTCGCTGAGAAGTTCCCGAGTCTATTCCGCATATCTGAGCAATTTGCCCGGGAGAGAGTCCCTTCACGTCATCCCATTTTCTGTCATCGGCGAGCTTGTGTGCATACTCTTCCTCGATTCCCAGATCCATCAGTTTCTTCTTTGTCGCGCTCTTGACTACCATCAGTTAGCACCTCCCAATGCGTCATTCAGAACTTGGTCCACGTCGAATGGGCTTCCTTTCCTGCTCCTAGCAGGATCTGTGCCGTCTTCTCCGTATTCGAATTGGATTATTCGGTTAGCGGTATTTCTAACCGACGCCATCGGATCGTTTGAAACCTTTAGGTCGTCCATTGCATTAATCAGACGCCGTTGCATGTATCCAGATTTGCTCGTCCTAACTGCTGTATCAACCAAGGACTCCCTTCCTGACACTGATAGCATGAAGAATTCCGTGGGTTCTAGACCCCTCTTGAATGAAGAGGAAACGAAGCCCTTCTCCTTGGCACCCTTTACCTTCCTAGGGAAGTGGGAAAGGACGCGGTCTTGGTATCCTCTCTCAAGCCTCTTGCCCCTAACTTTCGGTTGTCCGATTGATCCGGCCATCATCGCTAGGTTGTCCATAGACCCTCTAGCACCGGAAGTGGCCATCAGTACCGCTGAGTTGTCATCGCCTAGTAGTGCCTTGGCGACGTTTCCAGTCTCGGCCTTGGCTGCGTCCAGAATTGTAAGGATGTTCTCTTCTAGGGTCTCATGGGGAGTCCTCCCTGGTCTAGCCTCGTACTTCCTACCGTCCTTTCCGAATTTCTCCAATTCGGCATCCACGTTGGTGCTGGCCTCAGCATTAATTCTGTCAATCTCCTCCTTTGCCTCGGGTGGAAGATCCTCGTCATCAATTCCCGTTGTGAAGCCCATTGCTGTACAAATAGCGATGGTCATCTTGGTCATCTTGTTGATGAAGTCTGCTCCAAGGTCGGTCCCATGCGTCTGCACTACCGCATCTAGGAGTCTGCCGTCTTCGGCACCAATTCCTCTCTTATCGATAGAGCCAGAAACATCTCCTTGAGATACTTGTACATCTTC
>CETM01151628.1_pt1 | contig 13454 bp, 9 predicted proteins | sample 361451 | NCBI WGS metagenome assembly CETM01 (sample SAMEA2622690, study PRJEB7988) | marine metagenome | isolation source: saline water (ENVO:00002010), including
CCCTTTCACGGCAGTGACAGGGGTTCGAACCCCCTATGGGACGCCACCCGATTCTCCTACAGCAGTTGTCAGCATAAGAGACCAGACGCCCATGGCGTCTTTTTTTGTCGCTGTCATTTCGTCTGATCCCCTTTCTATTGAACTTGACCGGCACCGTTCTGGTGACTTCGGGTCATATCCGTTCCGCGGCAACCGATTCTGGCGTCATCCGCCGATTTGACCTTCTTGATACTTGACATGGACGCCAAGTTGTCCACGCCCCCTTTGTCGCTTCTTCCCCTTGTGCATAATTCTTGTACTCGTCAACCCTGGGTGGGTGATTTTCAATAAATTCATTAAAATCAGTAGGTTATTTTTGGTTAAAAAATAATCAATCTGAGCGTAACCCCCCTGTCATGGTGGTTGCTGGCGGTTTTCTCAAGGTTTTAAACAGACTTATCCACAGAAAGTGTGGAAAACGCGATGAGGCCTGTAAACAGCTGGATTGATAGGGCCTGTAGCAGGTAACAACCGGTGTTTATCGTGGCGTTCGATCGGTCCTCATGCAGGGATTGTCGGTATCAGGCTTCGACAAAACTTGTGCAGTAAGCAAGGGTCAGTCCCCCGCTTTGCTATTTCATGCATCGCGTTCTGTCAGGCATTGGGTTCTGTCAGGCACTGCGGCCTGTATGGAGGTCAGGTGCGATGGTGTGGGGTGGGCTGACAGGGAAGTGTTTCCATGATGAGTCGTGCCATGCCCAAGTTTATGGCGCCGAGGGGGAAGAGTGTTGCTTAGAGGAGGGGCGATACAGCAGACAGGTGGGGCGACAAGGCGGCCCGGGGTGCCCGGGCCTGAGGGGGGCGTCTGCGTGGGTGATGGCTTTCAGCGGATGGTGTCAGTCGCGGCGTAAGCGCTTGAGCAACGAAGAAGTGTCCCAGCGGCCTCCGCCCATGGCCTGGACATCACCGTAGAATTGATCGACCAGTGCGGTCACGGGCAGGCGGGCATCGAGCTCTCGTGCCTGGTCTAGGCAGATCGCCAGGTCCTTGCGCATCCAGTTCACCGCGAAGCCATGATCGTACTCATTCTCGATCATGGTCTTGTGGCGATTTTCCATCTGCCAGGAGCCGGCGGCCCCCTGTGAAATCACCTCGATGACCTGTTCGCGGTCGAGCCCCGCCTGCTCAGCGAAGTGCAGGCCTTCGGCGAGGCCCTGAACGATGCCGGCGATGCAGATCTGGTTGACCATCTTGGTCATCTGACCGCTGCCGGCAGGGCCGAGCAGGTTGAGTGCTCGCGAATAGACGTTGAGGGCGGCCTGCACGCGCTGGAAGTCGGCGTCTTTGCCACCGCACATGACCGTCAGGGCGCCTTTCTCGGCACCCTGTTGGCCACCCGAGACTGGGGCATCGATAAAGGCAACGCCCTGTGCCCGGCAGGCGGCATCGAGCTCGTGTGCCAGGTTGGCCGAGGCGGTGGTGTGATCGACCAGCACCGTGCCTTCGCGCATGCCGTTCAGGGCGCCGTCTTCACCCAGGGTGACCTGGCGGACGTCGTCATCGTTGCCGACGCACACCAGCACCAGGTCGGCTCCTTCGGCGGCCTCCTTGGGGGTAGCGTGATGGCTGCCGGCATAGTCGTTTGTCCAGGCTTCGGCCTTGGTGGTGGTGCGGTTGTAGACCCGCACCGTGTAGCCGGCATTGGCTAGGTGACCGGCCATGGGGTAACCCATGACGCCAAGGCCAATGAAACTGACGGTCTGGATGGCGTTTTCACTCATCTTGATCTCCTTGTGGATTGACAGCTACCGCCTTCGGGGCGTACGCAAATCAGGGCATGCGCAATTCGCGTCATCGGCAAATAAGGGCGCGCGCCATTACAGGCATGCAAAAAGAGGTCGCCCTTGGGCGACCTCTTTTGTTCATGACGTAACCACGTTGGCTTACTCGGTCGGGTAGTCGCGCTGGTTATAGCCGGTGTAAAGCTGGCGCGGCCGGCCGATCTTGTAATTGCCGCTGCTGATCATCTCATTCCAGTGCGAGATCCAGCCAATGGTACGCGACACCGCAAAGATCACCGTAAACATGTTGGTGGGGATGCCGATCGCCTTGAGGATGATGCCGGAATAGAAGTCGACATTCGGGTAGAGCTTGCGCTCGATGAAGTAGTCGTCTTCCAGGGCGATCTGCTCGAGGCGCTTGGCGATCTTCAATTGCGGATCGTCAGCCATGCCCAGTTCGCTGAGTACCTGGTCGCAGGTTTCTTTCATGACCTTGGCGCGCGGATCGAAGTTGCGGTAAACCCGGTGGCCGAAGCCCATTAGCTTGAACGGGTCGTCCTTGTCCTTGGCGCGATCGATGAAGGCCTGGATGTTATCCTCGGAGTCATCGCCGATCTCGTCGAGCATGTTCAACACGGCCTCGTTGGCACCGCCGTGGGCCGGGCCCCAGAGCGCTGCAATGCCGGCGCTGATGCAGGCGTAGGGATTGGCGCCAGTGGAGCCGGCCAGGCGAACCGTGGAGGTCGAGGCGTTCTGCTCATGGTCGGCATGCAGCATGAAGATGCGGTCCATGGCCTTGGCGAACACCGGGTTGATCTCGTAGTTCTCGCAGGGATTGCCGAACATCATGTACAGGAAGTTCTCGGCGTAATTGAGGTCATTACGCGGGTACATGAAGGGCTGTCCGATGTTGTACTTATGACACATGGCAGCCAGGGTCGGCATCTTGGCGATTAGTCGGATCGCGCTGATGCGGCGGTCCTCCTCGCGGGTGATGTCCATGTGATCGTGATAGAAGGCGGCCAGCCCGCCGACCACGCCGCACATGATCGACATCGGATGGGCGTCGCGACGGAAGCCCTTATAGAAGTTGGACAACTGCTCATGGACCATGGTGTGGCTGCGTACGGTGCGCTCGAACTCGTGATACTGCTCTTCGGTCGGCAGTTCGCCGAACAGCAGCAAGTAGGAGAGCTCCGGAAAGTCGGAATGAGCGGCCAATTGGTCGATCGGGTAGCCGCGATGCAGCAAAACGCCGTTGCCGCCATCGATGAAGGTAATGGCTGACTCGGTGGCGGAGGTCGCCATGAAGCCTGGGTCATAGGTGAATAGACCCGTCGCGCTAAGTTTGCGCACGTCGATGACGTCGGGGCCGGCGGTACCGGAATAGACCGGCAGCTCGATAGCCTCGTCCAGACCATCTATCGTCAAATGTGCTTTTCTGTCAGCCATGCTAGGCTCCTCATTGTCTGGTATCCGGCGATAAGTCCTTGACTCGCTTGATGTACGGGCAGAAAAAAGTCAGCCCACTATAGAAGCGATCCAAGGATTGTCAATTCGCCATTGGGCGGGCCGCCTTGTGCAATCTTGTTATTTCCGTACTTGTTTTGTACAGTTATTGGTGCTTTGCATCATTGTGCGCCTTTCCCGGTATGGGTCAAGACGTAACTAGCAGGGCTTAGGCTGTCGCCATTTGTCATGGTTGCGACCAATCCCTATAATCCACACCGCGCGACTGGCCGATAGGTACGGTCGTGTCGACTTGGCAGACGGCCGAGCCCTTCCTCAAAACCACCGCCCGCTCGGGCCCTAGCCCCGACGCACCCACAGCGGGCCAAGAGAGTGTGTAAAGAGCCGTGAATAGCAAACGACCCGTAAATCTCGATCTCAGTACGATCAAGTTCCCCCTCCCGGCACTAACGTCGATCGCTCACCGCATCACAGGCGTCATCCTCTTCATCGGCCTGATCTTCGCCTTCTGGGCGCTGGATACGTCGCTGTCTTCCCCGCAGGGATTCGAGGCTGTAAGTGATGCCATTGCCCACAATTTCCTGGCCAAGCTGATCACCTGGGGCATGCTGTCCGCCCTGGCCTTTCACTTCGTGGCCGGCATCAAACACCTGCTGATGGATGCTGACATCGGTGTGACCCTCGAGGGCGGTATCAAGAAGGCGCAGATCACTGTCGTGATCAGCGCCGTTCTGGTGATTCTGGCAGGAGTCTGGGTATGGTAACCAATATTACAAACTTTGGTCGTAGTGGCCTGTCTGACTGGCTGATCCAGCGCGCCTCGGCCGTCATCCTGGCGCTTTACACGCTCTTCATGGTCGGCTATCTGCTGCTGCACCCGAACCTGGACTACGCCACCTGGAGCGGCCTGTTCGGCTCGACTTGGATGCGTATCTTCTCGCTGCTCGCCTTCGTGTCGATGGCCGCCCACGCCTGGATCGGTCTGTGGACGGTGACCACCGATTACCTGAAGCCGACCGCCATCCGTATCGCCGTCCAAGCCGTGATTATCCTGGCCATCTTTGTCTTTCTGGTGTGGGGCGTCCAAGTCCTGTGGGGAGCCTGATAAATGTCTAACATGCGTAGCCTGACCTTCGACGCAATCATCATTGGTGGTGGCGGCTCCGGCCTGCGTGCCGCTCTCGAGCTGGCCAAGTCCGGCAAGAAGACCGCAGTACTCTCCAAGGTCTTCCCGACGCGCTCGCATACCGTGTCTGCCCAAGGCGGCATCACCTGTGCCATCGCATCCTCAGACCCTGACGACGACTGGCGCTGGCACATGTATGACACCGTCAAGGGCGGCGACTACATCGCCGACCAGGACGCGGCCGAGTACATGTGCTCCGAAGGGCCCAAGGCGGTATTCGAGCTCGAGCACATGGGGCTGCCGTTCTCCCGCTTCGACAACGGCCGCATCTACCAGCGTCCGTTCGGTGGTCAGTCCAAGGACTTCGGTAAGGGCGGTCAGGCAGCACGTACCTGTGCGGCGGCTGACCGTACCGGCCACGCGCTGCTGCACACGCTTTATCAGAACAATCTGAAGAACAACACCACCTTCCTCAACGAGTGGTATGCGGTCGATCTGGTCAAGAATGCCAACGGTGACGTGGTGGGTTGTATCGCCATGTGCATCGAGACCGGTGAAGTGGTGCACGTCAAGTCCAAGGCCACCGTGCTGGCGACCGGCGGTGCCGGCCGTATCTACGCCTCCACCACCAACGCCTTGATCAATACGGGCGACGGCATTGGCATGGCCATGCGCGCGGGCTTCCCGATGCAGGACATGGAAATGTGGCAGTTCCACCCGACCGGCATTTACGGCGCCGGCACCTTGGTCACCGAGGGCTGCCGCGGTGAGGGTGGTTACCTGATCAACAAGGACGGCGAGCGCTTCATGGAGCGTTATGCGCCGAACGCCAAAGATCTGGCCGGCCGCGATGTGGTCGCTCGCTCCATGGTCATGGAAATTCTCGAAGGTCGGGGCTGTGGCGAGAAGGGCGACCACGTCTTCCTGAAGCTCGATCATCTGGGCGAGGACGTCCTCGGCAAGCGCCTGCCGGGCATCGTCGAACTGTCCAAGACCTTTGCCCATGTCGATCCGGCCAAAGAGCCGATCCCGGTCGTGCCGACCTGCCACTATATGATGGGCGGTATCCCCACCAACGTGCATGGCCAGGCAGTCATGCAGGACGACGACGGTAACGACCAGATCGTCAACGGCCTGTTCGCCTGTGGCGAAGCGGCCTGCGTGTCGGTTCATGGCGCCAACCGTCTGGGTGGCAACTCGCTACTCGACCTGGTGGTGTTCGGCCGCGCTGCCGGCATGTACATCGAAGGCGCGCTGAACGAGGGCATCGAGTACCTTGATGCCACTCAGTCCGATATCGATGCGGCCATGACGCGCCTGAATCGTTGGAACGAGTCCAGCGGCGGCGAGTCCGTGCCGGCCCTCAAGGCCGAACTGCAGGACATCATGCAGAGCGCCTTCGGCGTCTTCCGTCAGGAAGACAACATGCAGGAAGGCGTCAAGAAACTCGCCGAGTTGCGTGAGCGGATCAACAACGCTCACCTGGGCGATAAGTCGAATGCCTTCAATACCGCACGTGTCGAAGCCCTGGAGCTCGACAACCTGATGGAAGTGGCCGAGGCCACCGCGATTTCTGCGCTGGAGCGCAAGGAAAGCCGCGGTGCGCATTCCCGTTACGACTATCCGGACCGTGACGATGTCAACTGGCTGAAGCACTCGCTGTTCTTCCCGGCCACCAAGACGCTGGGTAAGCGCGACGTCAACTTCACGCCGAAGACCGTCGACACCTTCGAGCCTAAAGTCCGTACCTACTAAGGGGGTCCACGATGTCCATGCTTCAGGTATCCGTCTACCGCTACAATCCGGAAACAGACTCCGCGCCGTACATGCAGGAGTTTCAGGTGGACACTCAGGGCCGCGATGTAATGGTTCTGAATGTCCTGGCCATGATCAAGGAGCAGGACAGCTCCATGGCCTATCGTCGCAGCTGCCGGGAAGGGGTCTGTGGCTCCGACGGCATGAACATGAACGGCAAGAACGGCCTGGCCTGCATCACGCCGCTGTCCGAGGTGGTCAAGGGCGGCAAGCTGACGCTACGTCCGCTTCCCGGCCTGCCGGTCATCCGTGACCTGGTGGTCGACATGGCGCTGTTCTACAAGCAGTACGAGCGCATTCAGCCGTACCTGCAGAACGACACGCCGGAACCGGCCATCGAGCGCCTGCAGTCGCCGGAAGATCGTGACAAGCTCGACGGTCTATACGAGTGCATCCTGTGTGCCTGCTGCTCGACGTCCTGCCCGTCGTTCTGGTGGAACCCGGACAAGTTCGTCGGTCCGGCCGGCCTCTTGCAGGCCTACCGCTTCCTGGCCGACTCGCGTGACGAGGCGACCAGTGAGCGTCTCGCCGAGCTCGAGGATCCGTTCAGCGTCTTCCGCTGCCGCGGTATCATGAACTGTGTGGCGGTCTGTCCGAAGGGACTCAACCCGACGCGGGCGATCGGCAAGATCCGCGAGATGCTGCTGGCGAATGCCACTTAAATCGTCGCGCTCGTCTTGCTATCATGGTGGCCGATCTCAGGCCGTGGCGTTTCGTCGCGGCTGAGCCGGCCCCGTCGCTAAGAGCCGGTGCCTTGCGCACCGGCTTTTGACGATCGAGACCTGGGCTTACGGTTCGTGCCGAAGCTCGCCGGATCAGGACACAAGCCCAACCGGCAGGGCAACAGTCACGCCGATGCGGCGATGCCGTAGATGGCGCCGATAACACCCCATCAGTGTAGGGTGACCGAGACATGCAAGAAGGCATAATGGAGTTGATGTGGCGCACCTCCCATGTCAGTGGCGGAAATGCTCACTATGTGGAAGCGCTATACGAACAGTACCTCGTCGATCCAAACGCTGTCCCCGACGAGTGGCGCAACTACTTTGATCAGTTGCCCCGCCCGGATGGCAGCCCCTCCCAGGATATTCCGCTTGGTCCGATTCGCGACCAGTTCTACCAGCTTGGCCAGTCCCGTCGTGGTTCACAGGCCGCCGCCAGCGTCGACAGCGGTGAGAGCAAGAAGCAGGTCAAGGTTCTCCAGCTGATCAATGCGTATCGCTTTCGCGGCCACCAAAAGGCCGATATCGATCCTCTTAACCTGCGTAGTCAGGTGCCGGTGCCGGATCTCGACCTGTCCTTCCACCAGCTGACCAAGGCCGATCTGGATACCGAGTTCCAGACCGGGTCCTTCTTCCTGGGCAAGGACAAAGCGCCGCTCAAGGAGATCGTCGACGCCCTGGAGCAGACTTACTGCCGCTCCATCGGCTGCGAGATCATGCATATCGTCGACACTGAAGAGAAGCGCTGGCTGCAGCAGCGCTTCGAATCGGTGCGCTCCAAGCCCAAGTTCAGCCCGGACGTGCGCAAGCACGTACTCGAGCGGCTGACGGCGGCCGAGGGCCTGGAAAGCTACCTGGCGTCCAAGTATCCGGGGACCAAGCGCTTCGGCCTCGAGGGTGGCGAAAGCTTTATTCCGATGATGGATGAGATCATCCAGCGGGCCGGCGGCTATGGCACCAAGGAAGTCGTCATCGGCATGGCGCACCGCGGTCGCCTCAACCTGCTGGTCAACATCCTGGGCAAGAGCCCCTCCGAGCTGATCGAGGAATTCGACGGCAAGAAGGTGATCTCCCAGGGCTCCGGCGACGTCAAGTATCACCAGGGCTTCAGCTCGAACGTGATGACCAGTGGTGGCGAAGTTCACCTGGCGCTGGCGTTCAACCCGTCCCACCTGGAGATCGTCTCCCCGGTGGTCGAGGGCTCGGTGCGGGCCCGTCAGGACCGTCGCGACGATAGCGATGGCAGCAAGGTGTTGCCGATCAACATCCATGGTGACGCGGCCTTCGCAGGGCAAGGCGTGGTCATGGAAACCTTCCAGATGTCGCAGACCCGTGCCTACAAGACCGGCGGCACGGTGCACATCGTGATCAACAACCAGGTCGGCTTCACCACCTCGCATCCCGGCGATACGCGCTCCACCGAGTACTGCACCGACATCGCCAAGATGGTTCAGGCGCCGATCTTCCACGTCAACGGCGATGATCCGGACGCCGTGCTGCACGCGACCCAGGTGGCCATCGACTATCGCCACCAGTTCAAGCGTGACGTGGTCATCGACCTGGTCTGCTACCGTCGTCGCGGCCACAACGAGGCCGACGAGCCGTCCGGCACGCAGCCGATGATGTATCAGAAGATCAAGAATCATCCGTCTGCTCGCACCCACTTCGTCAAGCGGCTGGTCGATGAGGGCATCATCAGTGAAGACGATGCCAAGGCGCAGATGGAGAAGTATCGCGACGACCTGATGGCCGGCAACCATGTGGCCAACGCCCTGGTCAAGGAGCCGAACACCTCGCTGTTCGTCGACTGGGCGCCGTATCTGGGTCATGAGTGGACCGGCGATGCCGATACCACTGTCGACATGAAGCGCATGCAGCAGCTCGCTAACAAGATGTGCGAGGTGCCGGACGGCATTCAGGTCCAGCGTCAGGTCGCCAAGATCTACGAGGATCGCCGCAAGATGGTCGCTGGCGGCATGGCACTGAACTGGGGCTTCGCCGAAACCCTGGCTTATGCCACGCTGCTCGATCAGGGCCATCCGATCCGCATTACCGGCCAGGACAGTGGCCGCGGCACCTTCTCCCACCGCCACGCGGTGGTGCACAACCAGAAGGACGGCAGCACCTACGTGCCGCTCGAGCACATCGCCGACGGACAGCCGCGCTTCACCATCCACGACTCCTTCCTCTCGGAAGAAGCCGTGCTGGCCTTCGAATACGGCTATTCCACCACCATGCCCAATGCGCTTGATGTGTGGGAGGCCCAGTTCGGGGACTTCTTCAACGGCGCCCAGGTGGTGGTCGACCAGTTCATCTCCTCGGGCGAGACCAAGTGGGGGCGCTTGTGTGGCCTGACCATGTTGCTGCCGCACGGCTATGAGGGACAGGGTCCCGAGCACTCCTCGGCGCGTCTCGAGCGCTTCCTGCAGCTGTGTGCCGAGCACAACATGCAAGTCTGTGTGCCGACGACCCCGGCGCAGATCTTCCACCTGCTGCGTCGTCAGGTGATTCGTCCGCTCAGGAAGCCGCTGGTGGTCATGTCGCCGAAGAGTCTGCTGCGCCACAAGGAAGCGACGTCCACCCTCGAAGAGCTGGCTCACGGCAAGTTCCAGATGGTGTTGCCTGATCAGGGCAAGCTCGAGGCCGACAAGGTCAAGCGGGCGGTGCTGTGTTCCGGCAAGGTCTACTATGATCTCGCCGCCTACCGTGCCGAGAACGAGCGTGAAGACACTGCGGTGGTGCGTATCGAGCAGGTCTACCCCTTCCCGAAGGAAGAGCTGCAGGCGGCCCTCAAGGCCTATCCGAACCTCGAGCAGGTCGTCTGGTGTCAGGAAGAGCCGCTCAACCAGGGCGCCTGGTATCAGAGCCAGCATCACATGCGAGTCGTAGCGGACATGCTGCGTGAAGGCATGGGGCGCGACCTGAAGTTTGCCGGTCGTCCCGCCTCTGCGGCCCCGGCCGCCGGCTACATGTCCGTGCACGTAGAACAGCAGCGCCAACTGGTGGACGACGCCTTCAACGCCTGAAGGCGTCCCCATCGGACGAGAGAGAATACATAAGGGAAATTCAATGGCTACCGAGATCAAAGCGCCAACCTTTCCGGAATCCGTTGCCGAGGGCAGCGTCGCTGCCTGGCACAAGAAGCCGGGTGACAGCGTCGAGCGTGACGAACTGATCGTCGAAATCGAGACCGACAAGGTGGTGCTCGAGGTTGTGGCACCTGAGGCCGGCACCCTGAGCGAGATCAAGGCCGAGGAGGGCGACACCGTCGCCTCCGAACAGGTCTTGGGTCTCCTCGGCGCAGCGGGCGAAGCGAAGAGCGAGCCCAAGGCCGAGCCGAAAGCCGACGATAAGTCTGCTGACCAGGCCTCTGGCGAGAGCGATGCTGCTAAGAGCGATGCCGAGCCGGCCCCGAAGGCCGAGGCCTCCGGCAAGACACATGACGTCAAGGCCCCGACCTTCCCGGAGTCCATCCAGGAAGGCACGGTCGCGACCTGGCACAAGAAAGTCGGTGAAGCGGTCAAGCGCGATGAAGTGCTGGTCGACATCGAGACTGACAAGGTGGTGCTCGAGGTAGTCGCACCGGCCGACGGCGCGCTCTCCGAGATCAAGACCGAGGAAGGCGCTCAGGTCGAGTCCGAGGCCGTGCTGGCAAGCTTCGCTGAGGGCGCTGGCGGCGATGCCGCGCCGGCGGGCGGTGACAGCAAGGGCAGCCAGCAGAGCCAAAGCGATCAGGGCGGCGACGACCAGGGCGCCGACGAGAAGATCGGCGACAAGATCCTCGCCCCGGCGGCGCGCAAGATGGTCGCTGAGCATGACCTGGACGTGGCCAAGATCGAAGGCACCGGCAAGGGTGGTCGTGTGCTGAAAGAAGACGTGCAGAAGGCCGTCAAGGAAGGCAGCGCCAAGAAGTCCAAGGCCCCGGCCAGTGCCGCGGCGCCTGCTGCCACCGCGCCGGTTGTCGAAGGCGAGCGCCCCGAGAAGCGCGTGCCGATGAGCCGTCTGCGCAAGACCATCGCCAAGCGCCTGGTCGAAGCGCAGCAGACCGCTGCCATGCTCACCACCTACAATGAGGTGGACATGGGTGCGGTGATGGATCTGCGCGCTCAGTACAAGGACACCTTCCTCAAGGCTCACGACACCAAGCTCGGCTTCATGGGCTTCTTCGTCAAGGCGGCTTCCGAGGCGCTCAAGCGCTTCCCGGACGTCAACGCCTCCATCGACGGCGGCGACATCGTCTACCACGGCTATCAAGATATCGGCGTGGCTGTGTCCACCGACCGCGGTCTGGTCGTGCCGGTGTTGCGTGATACCGACAGCATGAAGATCGCCGACGTCGAGAAGGGCATCGTCGACTTCGGCAAGCGTGCCCGTGACGGCAAGCTCGGCATCGATGAGATGCAGGGCGGTACCTTCACCATCACCAACGGCGGCATCTTCGGTTCGCTGATGTCGACGCCGATTCTCAACCCGCCGCAGACAGCGATCCTGGGCATGCACAAGATCCAGGAACGCCCGATGGCGGTGAACGGCAAGGTCGAGATTCGTCCGATGATGTATCTTGCCGTGTCATACGATCACCGCATGATCGATGGCAAGGATGCGGTCCAGTTCCTGGTGACTATCAAGGAACTTCTCGAGGACCCGGCGCGCCTGCTGCTCGATATCTGAGCCGGCGTGATGCCAACGATTCAAGCGAACCGAAAACAGGAAGGAAACCATGGCCGATAAATTCGATCTGATCGTCATTGGTGCTGGCCCCGGCGGCTATGTCGCCGCCATTCGTGCCGCCCAACTGGGTCTGAAGACAGCCTGCGTCGAGAAGTGGATCGACAAGGAAGGCAAGACCGTTCACGGCGGTACCTGCCTGAACGTGGGGTGTATCCCGTCCAAGGCACTGCTCGAGGCCTCCCACAAGTTCGTCGAAGCCCAGCACGACTTCGATGACATGGGCATTCAGGCGGGCGACGTCTCGATGGACGTCAAGAAGATGATGGCCCGCAAGGACAAGATCGTGAAGAACCTGACCGGCGGCATCGCCGGCCTGTTCAAGGCCAACGGTGTGACCGCTCTGGAAGGTGCCGGCAAGGTGCTGTCCAGCAAGCAGGTCGAGGTCAGCAAGGACGGCGAGAAGACCGTCTATGAAGCCGATAACATCGTCATCGCCTCTGGCTCAGTGCCGGTCGAGATCCCGCCGACCCCGCTCACCGAGGGCCTGATCGTCGATTCCACCGGCGCGCTCGAGTTCGACGAGACGCCCAAGCGCCTCGGCGTGATCGGCGCCGGCGTGATCGGCCTCGAACTTGGCAGCGTATGGAACCGTCTGGGCTCCGAGGTCACCGTCCTCGAAGCCATGGACAGCTTCCTGCCGATGGTCGACCAGGCCGTCGCCAAGGAAACCCAGAAGCTGCTCAAGAAGCAGGGCCTGGACATCAAGCTGGGCGCGCGGGTCACCGGCTCCGAGATCAAGGACGACGAGGTCGTCGTCAAGTACGCCGACAGCGAAGGCGACAAGGAAATCACCTTCGACAAGCTGATCGTCTGCGTCGGCCGGCGTCCCTACACCCAAGGCCTGCTGGGCGATGATGCCGGCGTCAAGCTCGACGAGCGTGGTTTCATCTTCGTCGACGATCACTGCCGTACCAGCGTGCCGGGCGTCTATGCCATCGGTGACGTGGTGCGCGGCCCGATGCTGGCCCACAAGGCGTCTGAAGAAGGCATCATGGTCGCCGACATCGTCGCCGGTCATAAGGCCGAGATGAACTACGACGCCATCCCGAGCGTCATCTATACCTTCCCGGAAGTCGCCTGGGTGGGCATGAACGAGCAGGAAGCCAAGGCGGCCGGCATTGAAGTCAAGTCCGGCTCCTTCCCGTTCGCGGCAAGCGGTCGCGCCATGGCCAACAATGCCACCGAAGGCATGGCCAAGGTGATCACCGATGCCGAGACCGATCGCGTACTGGGCATGCATATCGTTGGCCAGCATGCCGGCGAGATGATCGCTCAGGGCGTGATTGCCATGGAATTCGGCTCCAGTGCCGAGGATCTGGCGCTGACCTGCTACGCGCACCCGACCATGTCGGAAGCCGTGCACGAGGCCGCTCTGGCGGTCGACGGCCACGCCATCCACATGGCCAACCGCAAGAAGCGCAAGTAAGTCGTCGAACAACGAGCGCCGCCTTCCCGAGCGGCGCCTCGCCCCGGCCGGTTCGGGGTGAACGGGGATGACCTGGCTCGCTACAGTGGTGGCGAGCCACGGTCATCGTTCGAGTCAAATGCAACCAATGGCATGACACGATGAACCTTCACGAGTATCAGGGCAAACAGCTGTTTGCCGATTATGGTCTGCCGGTATCCAAGGGCTTCGCCGTGGATACCCCGGAAGAAGCTGCAGAAGCCTGCAAGAAGATCGGCGGTGACAAGTGGGTCGTCAAGGCCCAGGTCCACGCCGGTGGCCGCGGCAAGGCCGGCGGCGTCAAGCTGATCAAGAGCCCGGAAGAAGCCAAGGCGTTCGCCGAGCAGTGGCTGGGCAAGAACCTGGTGACCTTCCAGACCGACGAG
>CETM01020868.1_pt1 | contig 13446 bp, 16 predicted proteins | sample 361451 | NCBI WGS metagenome assembly CETM01 (sample SAMEA2622690, study PRJEB7988) | marine metagenome | isolation source: saline water (ENVO:00002010), including
CTGATAAACTAACAGTTATTGGTGGTGCATCTAACCAGTTAGAATCTGTATTCTCAGGTCCTGTTACCTTCCAGAAGAAGATAACATCACAGGATGTCTTACAGACTCTTAACTTTACATTATCTAACGATGATGGTACTGTTTTAAGAAATACTTTCCTTGCTGAGGATGATGGTACTGGTAACCCAGTAACAACAGCAGGGGCAGCATATAACAGTGGTGACTTGTGTTATAACGTAGACTGGACTCCAGGTACGTTTATGGGATGGATATATGATTCTGGCACTTGGTACAAGTTTGGTCTAAGTGACACATCACCTATTACTTCCACGAGGTATTCAGGTGTAACTCATTATGGTATTGGTGAAGCACCAGATGCAAACAATAGAATGAAGATCACAGGTAACGTGAAGGTTACAGGTGATATTGATGTAACTGGTAAGTATGGTTGTGCAGATAAATATACTCTCGCAACAGGTGTAAATAATGGTAATAATGGTGTAATGTATTCAGGTGATGGCACGACAACTTCGTTTGCTATATCTCCTGGTCATACTGCCTATTCTCTAATGGTATTCCTAAATGGTGTTTGCCAGAGACCAGGCACAGACTACACAGTGACAGGTAATGCTGTTGACTTCTCAGTCGGCACAACACCTCAGACTGGTGACAACATACAAATTCGTGAACTTGTTATCTAAATAGTATTAATAGAGGATAAACATGTCCACCAAGATAATTGGAAATCAGATTGATGCTTCAACTCGTGCCATAATGGAGGCACTACAGTTGACAGAGCAACTCAATCTCCCTGCTCTTAATCAGACAGCAGTAACTGCTCTCGGTGCTCCTGCCTATGGTACCATTGTGTACAATAGTACTGAGGACATGGCACAGATCTATAAGCAAGATGCTGCCCAGGGTGTCCCAGGTTGGACAGACGTAGGTGGAGGTGGTCCTTCTGTTGGTGAGAATAGTATAATAAGGACAAACGGTACAACAATATCTGAAAACTTAACTATAGGTCCCAGTGCTAACGGTGGTGTAGAATTTACCAACGGATTTAGTGGAGGTCCTATTACAATCGCAAACGGTTTTACTGTTACGATTGAGACTGGTGCTACATGGAACATTATTGGTGGACAAGATTCATCAAACATGGAAGTTGCTAGTATTATTACACAAGACTTTAAATCACATGGTCTCTTACATTTTGGAGAGACAAAAGAATCTATAACATACTATACCAGTAGTGGTACTATTACACATCCCTTCAGTAGTAATAACGTAGTCTATGTTAGTAGAACTGGTGGTAGTAACTTTACCTTTAACCTCACAGGATTCCACTCAAACACAGGTGATGGTGCTGGTTATGGTATAACAATAATTTGTGAGAATGCTGGAGCATCAGGAGCACCAACTACTATACAAATAGATGGAGTTACTCATACTGTATACTGGGCTGGTGGTGCACCATCTCACGGATCGACGTACTTAGTAGTTTCCTTAGCAATCATAGATAAGATACCTGCTGAAGGTGAAGATACTGATGAGTACTTAATATTTGGATCCTCTGGTGGATATGGAAGTTAACTATGGGAAGACTGGGATTTAGTGCTAGATATATTCCAACTGCTTCTGGACCTGGATCTTCAGGAGGTGGAGGAGCAGGAGGTGGAGGTGGTGGTACCTCTGTTACAGGTAATGCTTCATATACATCTCCAGGTACTCAGTCATGGACGGTACCAGGTGGAGTTTTTAATGTCTCTGTAGTTGTCATTGGTGCTGGTGGTGCTGGTGGTGGAGGAGGAGACGGAAGAAATGGAGGAGGGGGCGGTGGCCTCAGGTATGGTAATAATATAGATGTCTCTCCAGGAGAGACAATAACTGTTCAGGTAGGTTCTGGTGGATCTGCTAACAACTCATGTAATGCTGGAGCTTCAGGAGGTCAGTCATATTTCAGGAATACATCTACCCTAGTGGCGTATGGTGGCAACGGTGGAGGTAATGGTACCAACTGTAGTAACCAAACCAACGGTGGTGGTAATGGAGGAACTGGAGGAGGTTCCGCATCAGATGGTGGTGGAAACGGTGGTAAAGGTGGTACCAATTACACTGGATCTCATGGAGATGAGAACGGTGGTGGTGGCGGTGGAGCTGGTGGATACACCCAAAATGGTGGACAAGGAAACAACAACACCTACCGAGGTGGAGAATACTCTGCTGGCGGTGGTGGTGGCACTGGATTAACTGGTGGTACCTCTGGTGGCGGTGGTGGTGAACATGGCAACAACGGTACAGTTTCTGGTGGGTCTGCTGGATCTGGTGGAAACAGTGGACAAAATGGTGGAGGAAACCCTGCTGGCTCTGGAGGTAACTACGGAGGTGGTGGAGGTGGAGGTGAGGAATCCGATAAACGGTCTGGTAATGGTGCTAATGGTGCTGTTAAGATCATTTGGGGACCTGGTAGATCATACCCATCCAATCATTAATAATGTTTATAAATACTTTGGAGGTTAAGAGTATAACATGGCACAGTTAAACCTGGGAGCTATTAAAGATTTAGGAGGAATAGGTGGATTCACCTTCTCTACAGGTGGTATTACTGCCAACGGTACATTGACTGTGACTGATGTCGAAGTTAATGGTACACTTGCTGGATCTTCTAATTATATTCTCCCCAACCCATCAGGTCACACTGATGAATTTATAACTAATAACGGATCTAACCTAACATGGGGTACATTAACCTCTGCTTCAGGTGTTAGATCTATGCAAGTATGGACTAATAACGGAACCTGGTATAGACCTAGTGGTGTAACCACAGTGATGATTACTGTCACTGGTGCAGGTGGTGGAGGTTCAGGATACTGTGAATCTGGAGGTTCGGGTGGTACCGCACAACGTCAGTTAGACGTTACTAATGTATCATCAGTTTCAGTAACAGTAGGAAACCCAGGCGGTGGTACAAGTTATTCTGGGTGCGGTGGTAATGGTAACTCATCTTCATTTGGTAGTTACTGCTCTGCATCAGGTGGATATGGTGCCAACTGTCGCCAAGGTAGAGCAGGAGGTATCGGTGGAAATGGTTCTGGCGGTAACTTAAACGTCTACGGAGGTGGCGGTAACGGATATGGATCACACTACTCATATGGTAACCATTGTGGTGGTGTTAGTTACTGGGGTGGTAGTCAACCTGCAAGTCACCAACAGTCCAACTATGCTCATAGACACCAATCCCACGCAGCGTGGGGTGCTGGAGGAAATGGTGCCAGATTTGGAAACCGTGGTGCCAGAGGTCGTGAAGGAGTCGTGGTAGTGCACGAGTTCTACGGATAAATAACAATAAGGTTTGAACAACTATGTCAACACTTAAAGTATCAGCATTAAAAGATTTAACTGGAGCACAAGGTTTTATGCTCGCAGGTGGTAGTATCACTGCGACTACTACCTTAACAGTGTCCAACATAGTCATTAATGGTCAGATCTTAGGAGGATCTACTTACGTTGTCCCAGCGATGGGAGGTAACGCAGGTAAAGCATTGAAATCAACTGGATCTGGATATGTATGGTCAGATGTTGCTGCTGCTGGTGGAATAAGATCCATGCAGTCATGGACATCTAATGGTACATGGACTAGACCGAATGATTGCACTTCTATCATTGTAACAGTGGTAGGTGCTGGTGGCGGGGGCTCAGGTTATTGTGAGTCTGGTGGTGCTGGTGGAATGTCAGAGAGAGTTATTGATGTTACTAACGTATCATCAGTTTCTGTATCTGTAGGAAATCCAGGTGGTGGTACCAGTTATTCAGGATGTGGTGGTGGAGGTAACTCCTCATCATTTGGTAGTTATTGTAGTGCATCTGGAGGATACGGTGCCAACTGTCGTCAAGGACGTGCAGGTGGTATAGGTGGTAATGGATCAGGTGGTAACCTCAACGTATATGGTGGAGGTGGACATGGTTATGGTGGGTATTGGTCACATGGATCTCACTCAGGTGGTAGATCTTTCATAGGTGGATCACAACCAAGTGCTTATCAGCAAAATAACTATGCACATAGACATCAATCCCATTGTGCCTGGGGTGCTGGTGGTAATGGAGCACGACATAGTAGTCGTGGTGCCAGAGGTCGTGAAGGCATAGTAATTGTTCAGGAGTTCTACGGATAGTATTATGAGTGTTTTAAAAGTTGCTGGTGTTGCAGATATCACTGGACTAGGAGGATTTACATTCACTAGTGGATCTATCACTGCGAATGGAACTCTTAAGGTTAATAACATCAACATTAACGGTAGTATTACTGGTGGATCTGAATATATTATTCCATCCATGAGTGGTCAGTCAGGTAAATTTTTAAGTACCGATGGTACCAATATCGTATGGTCTAATGACATCTCTGCTGGTGGTGGTGATGCTGGTTTTAATTCGATGCAAGTATGGACATCGAATGGTACATGGAATAGACCAAGTAGTGTTAAATCCATTCAAGTAATTGTAGTAGGTGCTGGTGGCGGTGGTTCAGGATATGCTGAGTCAGGTGGTGCTGGTGGTTGCTCAAGAAAAGTAATTGACGTAAGTAATATTTCCTCAGTATCTGTATCAGTTGGTAACCCAGGTGGTGGTTCTGGATACTCTGGATGTGGTGGATCAGGAAACACTTCAAGTTTCGGTAGTCATTGCAGTGCATCTGGAGGATACGGTGCAAACTGTAGACAACAACATGCTGGTGGAATCGGAGGAAACGGTTCTGGTGGTAATATGAATGCTTATGGTGGTGGTGGACATGGATACGGATCATGGGCTAAATATGGTAACCATACTGCTGGTGCTTCTTACTGGGGAGGTTCTCAACCCTCGTCTCACCAGCAATCAAACTATGCTCATAGACATCAGTCACATGCAGCATGGGGAGCAGGTGGTAATGGTTCACGATTTGGCAACCGAGGTGCCAGAGGTCGAGAAGGTGTGGTCGTAGTATACGAATATGCATCTTAACTAAATAACTAACATAGGAGTATTAAACTATCATGGCTAAATGGGCAATCGTATCAAAAACAAGTGGTGCGTTATCTGATATCTGCGATGAAGCAGATAAGTTTGAAATATATGAAGGTGCTGACGCTGAATTAAAGTGGTTAGAAGTGCCAGATGATACTACATACGAACATGCTATGATAAATGGTGTGGTAGTACATAGATCAGACAACGAAGACCTAAGACAGGATGCTGGTGTTGAGAGAATTATTGCCTACGGTGATGTAGGTGAACAACTCGACATGATGTATAGAGATCAAGTTAATGGAACTACTGAGTGGAAAGATCACGTTGCTAACGTGAAATCAACAACCACTAAACCAACAACTATTCCAGCATTTGTACAAGACGAGAAGAAAGTACAACTAGAGGGTCGTGCATCATGGGATCCTTGGGTTGACAACTGGGTACCTCCAGGGTAAAATAGTTACACTATTACTTCGTTATGAAATTTACTGTAGTGGGAGGTGGCACTGCTGGTTGGATGACCGCAGCGACACTTAATAAAGCATATCCAGATTCTACAATTATTGTGTATGAGTCTCCCGATACTCCAGCAACAGGAGTAGGTGAGTCTACTACACAATTTTTTCGTTATTGGTTAAATTATATTGGTCTTCAAGATGAAGACTGGATGAAGGAATGTGATGCAACATATAAAGTTAGTGTAAGGTTTCATAATTTTCATCAGAAAGGTGATGACCCTTGGCATTATCCATTTGGCACACCTAGAGAGGACATATATTCACCAGACTATTGGTATTGGTACCAATATAAGAAAGGATGGAAGAATAGTAAATTTGCACCAGATTATTGCATATCTGCAAAATGCTCTGATGAAAATAAATTGCCTGTAGGAAAATATGCTGAGGGGTATTTTCCCTTAAGGAAGTTTAGTGGATTTCATTTCAATGCAGTTAAGTTTGCTAACTTCTTAAGAGATAATGTATGTCTACCAGCAGGTGTTATTCATAAGATAGAGACATTAGACGGTAAACCAGATAATAATTCAGATCTATATTTTGACTGCACAGGATTCAAATCACTATTAAATAAATCACCTTGGAAATCATTTGAGGATTGGTTACCAAATAATAGTGCTATAGTCACACGTGTACATTATGATGATAAAGAGATACAGATTAAACCAGTAACAGATTGCACAGCATTATCTTCTGGTTGGGTGTGGAATGTACCAACGTGGGATACTATTGGTACAGGATATGTTTATTGTGATAAGTTTCTGACTAAAAAACAAGCAATTAAAGAGTTTAGGGAGCATCTAACAAATAATGTACAGAGTGATTGTGATGCATACTCTGACAAGATGTTCCGTCAGATTAAGTTTAAGACTGGTAGAAGAGAGGAGATATGGAAGGGTGATGTAGTTTCTATTGGATTATCTGCTGGTTTTGTTGAACCATTAGAATCTAATGGATTACTATCCATACATAATTTTCTATTATATTTCATTCGTGTAATGCAGAATAGGACTAATGTAACTCAATACATGAGAGATACATTTAATAATCATTGTAATTATAAGTTTGATGGATTTGCGTCATTTGTGGCATGTCATTATGCTATGACACAACGTGATGATACAGACTATTGGAAATATGTAAGTAAGATACGGTATCCCTACAATGATTTACTATCATCTATTGAGATAAATTATATGGAGGAGTCTGCTAATTTTGCTGAGAAATATTCATGGCATAACTTGGCATCTGAAGCATTATTTTATATAATGTCAGGACATGGTTGGAATCCATTTAATGATGTTGTTGAAGCAGAGATGGAATTCTTAGGTGCACATGTTGAAGAGTATGATGAAGTTGGTTGGGATCAAAGTGAAATAGATAATATGCCCTCACCTTATCAATATTATCAGGACACAATTTATGCGAGTTGAATCTATTTGTATCGTAGGTGGTGGTAGTGCTGGTTGGATGACAGCAGCATTATTATCACATGAACATCCAGACCTAGAGATAGCATTAATAGAATCAGAGAATATTAAACCTATAGGTGTAGGAGAATCTACCCTACAACATTTCAATAGATTTCTAAAGCGATTAGGATTAAAGGATGAGGACTGGATGCCATACTGTAATGCTACGTACAAAGCATCTATTCGTTTTAAAAATTTTAGAGACGGTAAGGGAGAAATATTCCAGTATCCATTTGGTGACATGGATCGTGAGGGTGATATTGATAGGACAGATACATGGATGATGAGGTTCTTTGAATTGCAATGCATCTATGGTGAAGAGATGTACCCACCAGAGGAGTTTGCACAGTTTGTTAATAGACAGACATATCTAGCAGATGGTGGTGTCATGGCAAGAGAGATGCCAGGTATATTAGATAGAGAAGAATCTAACTGGGATCTTGATAATGATACTTCATATCATTTGAATGCTGATAAGTTTGGTGAGTATCTCAGAGATAATATTGCAGTACCAAATGGTGTGCATCATATTAAAGGTGATGTACATAATGTCATTAAGACACCAGAAGGATATATTAAATCTGTTATTACATTAGATGGTGGATGTATTACTGCTGATATGTTTATTGATTGCACAGGTTTTAGATCTCTATTACTTGAATCACACATGGATGTAGAGTTTAAACCATTTAATGATATGTTATTCAATGATAGTGCATTGGTAACACACATAGATTATAAGGATAAAGAAACACAGATGGTACCTTATACTGACTGTGTTGCGTTATCTAACGGATGGGTGTATAATATTCCTATGTGGAATAATATAGGTACTGGATATGTTTATTCAAGTAAGTATATCAATGATTGCGAGGCAGAATTAGAATTTAGAGAGTATCTAAATGACCAGGATTGCCCATTAATGCCTATAAAAATAAAGCATGGTAGACATGATGTAGCATGGACTAAGAATGTAGTTGCTATTGGTTTATCTTATGGATTTCTAGAACCACTAGAATCTACAGGACTAATGACAACACATGAGAATTTGATATTATTATCGGATGCATTGTCACAACGTCATGGTAAAGTCACCAAACACGATAGAGATGTATTTAATCATTTAACTGAGAAGATAATTGAAAGCATGAAGAATTTCGTAGCACAACATTATACTCTTAGTTCTCGTGATGATACACAATATTGGAGAGATTGTACAGAGACAGTTGAATATGGTGGTTATATACCTGGTATGAATGAAGCATCACTTGTTGCTCTCAATGACTATAGAAATCTATTAGATTCAATTGAAATGAAGACATGGGAAACTGAGAACATGGGTGAAGGCACTATATACATTACTGCTGGTATGGGAATTAAACCCATAAGTAAAGCATTCTTCGATGAAAAGAGATTAGATGTTGAGAAAGAAGCAGTAAAAGATTCACACAAAGCATATCAAAAAGACAAAGAGATTATGTTAGATTGGGTATCTAAACAACTATCACATTATGAGTACTTAAAGGAACACATTTATGTTTAACCTATTTAAAAAGAAGAAACCTTGGATAAGATTTTATTCTATGCAACCAGGTGTTGCACAGTTAAATCCGTGGATACCTGCTAGTAAGGTAAAACGTAAGTGGACTAAGAATGCACTTAAGAAATACTATGGTAAGGAGAGTAAATGTCCTGCCACTAAAGTGAGAAAGATGTGGGAGCATTATAATCATAAACTTAACCACGATGTTGAGGGTGAGAGATATGATGGTTTGTTTCAACATGCAGTCACATGTCCTGCAATTCAGAAGTTAATGCATACTGGATGGGTAGTTGTGGCACCAGCAGATTTCTTAATTAAAACACATGGTGATGGTCATGATTTTGGATGGTTATCACAGATTATGTTTGATACTGGTGGACCTACTTATGTTAAGGCACATGTACCAGAGCAGACAGAAGGAATGCGTGAGACTATGGTACCATCACCTTATGAAGTGTTGGATACTACTGTTAAACTTGAGTTACCTTGGAGAGTCCAAGCACATAAAGATATAGTATTCTTACAAATACCTGTACCATATTATGAGGATGATAGATTCACTGTAGCAACTGGTATTGTTGATCCTGCATATTCATATGAAGTTAATATGCAGATGTTTTGGCATTCTAAAGCAGACAAAGAAGAGAAAGAATATATTGTGGAAGCAGGCACACCATTAGCACAGTGGATACCATTCCATCGTAAGTACCTTGAAAATAATGAATTTGATGTTATAATAGAGGACGCTAATGATGAGGATAGACACAACAATAAAATGATGGACTATAACAGGTACATGCATTTTACTGAATTGACATCCTTAAGCGAGAGGATCGACAGACAAAAACAAATTTTAGACCTAAATAAAAACAAAGAGAGGTTCGATTAATGCCAGAAGATACCACAGTAGTTGATCTTGCTCAAGAAGCAGGAGTAACTAAGGAAGAAGATAAAGAAGTAAAAGAGATCACTGGACTTATTACATTTGATGAGTTGGTGATGAACTTCTTACAACAGCACCAAACTGCTAAGGAGGAGTATCAGAAACTCCAGCAAGCATTGGACAACATGCACTATACTAGTACTATCACTAAGATATCACTAGAGGAGTTGCAGGCAAAGAAAGACTTGCTTAATAAATTATCTGGTGCAGTTGAAGCACTAGCATTATATAAGAAGCACGTTGATCCCAACTGCACTGATAGAGATTTCGTATTTAATGATGAAGACTGAATTATTATTTCCAACACCTGTATGGGTAGAGGATGATTGTAAGTTAGATGTCAAGAAATTAGAAGAGTTTTGTTATTATGCCAAAGAACAAGATGATATTGGACGCAGAGCATCCAATGATGGAGGATGGCAGTCTGGAGACTTCAAATTAATTCAATCTGGAGGGTATCCACCTATAGGCGAAACTGAATTAAAACCACTGCATGATAAGATCATGGAGGTGGCGTACCAATCAGCAGATGATTGGGGATTTCAAAGATATAGATTAGGCATGTCTAACATGTGGATCAATATCAATAAGAAGGGAAGTTTTAATCATTTACATACACACTGTGGATGTATAATGTCAGGTGTATTTTATGTGAAGGTACCACCTTGTTGTTGTGGTGAATTATCATTCCAGAAACCACCAGTTGAGCAGAACCTTAAGGAGTATTGGGGTTGTGATGAAAACTTTGATAGGTTTGAGAAGGAACATAATTTTATGGATGCCACATTCCCACCAGCAGAGAATAAATTAATATTATTTCCTGCATGGTTACTTCACATGGTCGGCAAGAGTGCTAGTGATGAAGATAGGATCTCTATCTCATTTAATATTCATGTATTCTCTGAATTATTATTAGACGATGAAGTTTATCCAAAAAGAAAATCTAATAACTCCCGCTTATCTCTCAAGGTTATGTGATCTAACATTTGGTATGAATGGATTTCCTTGGTACTTTTTGTCTGAGGATATATCATACGACTCAACATCAGATTTTAAGTTTGGTGCTGAGGATTTAATGGACATACCACAGGCACAGAAGTCAACAGGTTTTGTACATGTGTTATTAGATCAAGAGGGTGTAGAGAGTCCTTACCTACCATTATTTTTACCATTAATGGATAGTGTTAGTGATGCTATGCCACACCCAGTACAGTTTACACGAGTTAGAATGGCATTAACCTTACCAATGGGTAAGGATCCAATGCAACACAACGCACCACATACTGATTCAGAGAAGGATCATTATGCTGCGTTATTTTATTTGCATGATTCTAGTGGTGATACAGTATTCTTTGATCAGTACGATGATCCTAACATTGGTACATTAGAAGATAGATGGTGGAAAGCAAGAACACAAGAATATAGTATTGCTAAGAGAGTAACACCTAAAGCAAATAGATTATTTGTATTTGATGGACATAATTTTCATGCATCATCTAATCCATCAGGTGAGGATACATTTAGAATAGCAATCAATTTTAATTTTGAGTGTGAGCATGATCTTTTTGCATAGATTAGATAAAGAATGGTATAAAGATGACACACCACAACTATGGGAGGGTGTTGTAGATAATCCTGGTGAGTTAGCATCATGGGATGATCTTGAATATTGTATGAATAACCCACAATCCTATCAAATAATATTCTTAGAGAAAGATAGTGGTGAACCATTTACATTAGATCAATATCCTAGGTCATGGTCACATGATGCAGCAGATGTATCAGAGGTATTCAAAGCATTTAAAGAAGGACATAATATTATTATTAATAATTTTGATAGTGGATTTCGTACCAAACAACAGCAACTAGGAGAAGTAGAAAAGATATTTAATGGACAGTGTGCTATGCACTTGTATGCAGGTATAGGTGATTGTAGTTCATTTAGAGTGCATGAAGATATGCCTAGTAATTTTATTATACAGGTAGAAGGAGAGACACAGTGGACAGTATATAAAAATAGATGTGCTGAAATCGTGAAAGACTTTACGATTAATGATAAACCTGATATAATAGATACACTAGAGGTTGCTATTGATACTATATTAAAACCTGGTGATGTTATATACATACCACCAAGGACATATCACAGAGCATCACCGAGTGGTAAGAGATTATCTGTTAGCATACCAATTCAACATGGTATTGAACACATGAAACCTAAAGATAGAAATTGGTATAAACTATGATAAAAATATTTGATACACAATTAGCATCAGTAGATTTATTTGATAAGGTAATGTTCTTACCTTATATGTTTACTCGTACTGATGATCCACCTTGTGAGTCAAGACCAGAGATAGATATAACTCATAACTATTGGACACATCAGTTATATAATTTTTGTCCAGTATCAGATCCATCATACTTTCAGAATGGTGGATTGAAAGCAAGTGAGGATCCACTATACCTAGAGGTGTTAGAATATTTGGAGGCAGTTTGCCCAGAAATGCCCAAACGAGAAAATTTGTACGGTGCATATATTAATTGTTTAAAGGCAGGTGATACACCAGGTATACATGTTGACTCACCATTTTGGGTAGAGGATAACCAAACAGTATTATGTTATCTTAATGTTGACTATCATCCTAACTTCGGAGGTGAAACAATATTCTATGATGATAAATTAAATGCAGCAAAAATAGTATCACCTAAACCAGGACGTATAGTTATATTTGATGGTCGGATACCACACAAGGGTACACCACCAACATTTAGGTATCCAGTACCTAGATACATTATGGCATTTAAGTATATGGATCCAGCAACAAGACAGAAATTATTTGACGATCACGAGATGGATGGCAACATGCCACCAGAGGACATGGGAATTCAAGGTTTTGATCCCAACACAGTTAAAAGATTGGACTTGACATGACAGAGAAACTAGATATACTAATAAATAGTTCTGCAAAGGATCTATTGGGGAAGGGTTCTCAAATGTACATGTCGTTAAAAACTGCTATCTTAGATCACGACCAAAAGGAGTTACTTAAGAAAGCATTATTCTTCTATCAGAAGGATGCTTGTGAGCATTATGGTGATGTATCACAAGAAGATAAAGGATTAATTGAGTCAATTATTGACAAACTGCATATGAAACATATATGATAAATGATCCACAGGTAGTTCAATTATTCTCACATCCACTGGCAATTAATCAGGTAAATCCTGATAAATTTAAAACTATAAAAGATGCAGCATCAGATACTTTCATTGAAAGAGAAAATGCTGGTCATAATAATGGTTCAATGAGTGGGACTAATTGGTTGGAATCACAACCAGAAGTTAGAACTATTGTGGAGCAACATTTATCAGCATATGTATTTGGTGTGCTGGCAATAGATGAAACTAAACACTACTTACAACATACATCATCATGGGTTAATAAACATGTACCTGGAGATCTAGGTGCAGGTCACTCTCATTCAAATGCTATGTTTAGTGGTGTTTTGTACTTTAAAGTACCACAGAATTCAGGTGCTATAATATTTCATCTACCTGCAATGTTTCCTACATTTTGTACACAAACATTATACCCTGAGGTACGAGAGTATAATGAATATAATATGAGAGAAGCAACTATCAATCCTGTAGATGGTATGATATTATGTTTTCCCTCACATTTACCACACAGTATAAATGAGAATCTATCTAACGAGGATAGATATTCTATGGCATTTAATTACATCTTGCGTGGTGAATATGGTGAAAGAGATCACTATTTAAAACTATGACTATTCCTATATTTTTAGCGGAGGCAATTCCATTGGAGATTAGAAACATTCTTAAATCCCTTGAGAAGGGGCAGAAGGTTAGGTTGAAGAATGGTGATGAAGGATATATCAATTTTATTAGTGATGATTATATTACTGTTAGTATGCATAGGAGAGAAGATCCTAACAGTATGCA
>CETM01204471.1_pt1 | contig 13431 bp, 7 predicted proteins | sample 361451 | NCBI WGS metagenome assembly CETM01 (sample SAMEA2622690, study PRJEB7988) | marine metagenome | isolation source: saline water (ENVO:00002010), including
ACTGCATCACAGAATATCAAGATTGGTAATACCAGTACTGATAGTGAGATTACTATAGGTGATAGTGTTGATGGATCTAATTCTAATAAGTCTAAGTTAACTCTTGGTGGTGCATTCGCAAGCACTGAGTCTGACTCATTTGTACAGATTGATACTAAGGCACTTAAGGTTGCTGGTGATGCAATTTTTGGTACTAGAAGAGGATTAACTGATAGTACTAAGTTTGAGTCTCCTTCAGGAACTTTTGATTTCTTGTCTGGTAACAGTGCTACAAGCATACTCAACTTTGCTACTAATGCATCTGAAATTACGATTGCTGGTCAGGGTGGTACTACTACAATTCAGAATAATCTTGTAGTTAATGGTACTTCAAGATTCAATTCTGATATGACCCTTTGTGGTGGATATGCTTCATACTCATTCGTTGGATTGAGAGCACAAGCAGGTACTGCAATTGAATCACACGCAAGTGGTATTTTAGGTAACAACCTATTCAATAAGAATGTTGATTTGATTACTGTCGCTGCATTTGCCGAAACAGCAGTAACAACAGGTGAGTGGAATAAGATTGATACTGGTGCTCTTGGTGACTGGGGTGGTAATGCAGGATCAACAGGTTATATAAACTATCAGGCTACTCCTCCTGGAATGCCTGTTGCTGACTTCCCAGATTTGGCAGGTACTAATAAGTACTACTTACCACTCAAGAGAAAACCTTTTGATGCTCAAGGTAATCAGTATTATACTGAGAATGATATTCTTCTCATTGATACTGTTGAGGCAGGAACAGAACATGTTGAATTTGTTAAGGTTTCTCGTCTTGTTAAGATTAATGATGCATCAGATCATTGGATTGAGGTTGAGAGAAATCCATTTGGAACATTTGCTCCAACAAGTACAGAACATAAGGATGAAACTGCTATCTTCAAGTGTAACGTACAGTATGATTCTACATGGATTACTCAAGCAATTGATAATTCAGGTACAGAAGATAATGTTTATCTATCAACATTTGGTGGTAGTTTAACAGGTAGGACAGAAAGACAAACGGTTGGCAATACTGCTTACGTTAGTGCTACTGCTCCAGGTGACTATGTAATCATCTCACGTAGAGATACATCAAACCCTGCTAATGGCATATTTGATGACGGTGAAATTCTTGAACTTAAGAATTCTATAACTCAGGTAGCTAAGTCATTTAAGATTAAGAAGGATTGTGGTGAGAGTACTGAGATTACAGTATTTGAAGTTAATTCTGTAACTGGTGATGTTACTATTAATAATAACACAACTACTGTTAATGGTACATTGAATTTGGTCGGTGCTTGTGGTGGCACAGCAGGTATATATCCAAGTCCTGATCCAACAATAGATGATCACTTTACACTCAAGAATGCTCTTGGTGTAGTATATGATGTCAACATGTGTAATGGTGATACATTGATGGGTAGTACTCAAGGTACTGTCTTTGCACTTGCTGATCATTGGGGTTCAACTGCTGTTGCACACACAACAACTAGTGTAGTCCAGACATACAGATATGATAAGTGGACATTACAGGCTGATGGACCAATAACAACTGCATCTGCTCCATTCTCAGAGAATGATACTTCAATTCCTATTGCTGGTAATGTTGCTGCATTTAGTGTTGGTGATCTTGTAATGATTCAGGATGGTTCCAATGCTATGGAAATCATTCAACTTACTGAAGCTGCTGTTCAAACAGGTAGTCAGTGGTATTTGAAAGTTCCAGCTAACGGTGCTTATCCTGGTGGTGGTAGACGAGTAGAGGGAACTACTTCACCAAATAATTGGGCTTCTGGTGTTCAAATCAGAAAGATTAGAAAGTATGTTAATACTACTACACTTGCTACTGCACTAGGAGCAACTAGAACTCAGGTAGAGTCTCCAAATACTAATTCTAAGAAGATTAGAGTGAAGTTAATGAACTCTGATCTGATTGCAGATAAATTGGATACGGATCATTTCTTCAAGATCACAACTGGTAGTGATATTGAGTGGTTCATGGCAGATAGTATTGATGGTAATGCTGCATCTGATGGTACTAAGTATGCTAAGTCAAAAGTAACTAGCACAAATGCTGATGGTACTGTTAATAGAGATAAGTATTTTGGTGGTGGTGCATTAACTATTCACGATGACTTTGAATTGTATAGTGGAAACTTCAGAATGTATGGTTCTGATGGTCAGACACTTCTGTTTAATGTTTCTAATGATGATAACCATCCTTCTGATCCTGCAAGTCTTGATGAGAAGACAGGTACAAATGGTATCTTCTTCAATGGTCAAATGAAACTTCGTGGTGATTTATTCATTACTGAAGAATCTTGTGAATCAAATGGTGTTTGTTCAGTTGATACTAAATTTAAAGTAGAATCCACAACTGGTGATTTATCAGTTGGTTCCATTCCTGCTATTCAAACGCCTCTATATATTAAAGGTAGACTGGATCAGTCAGATACTGGTTCATCATCACAACCAATATTACATGTTGATAACTTAGGTGGTGCTGGTTCTGGTGGAACTGCTGGTCCTAAAGACTTCTTGATTTATCAGGATGGTTCTATTGATGCATTTGGTATTAGTAGATATTGGACAAGAAATGGTGGACGTAGATATACATATGTTGAGCAATCAGCAACAGGTATTGGTCAGACACAGGCAAATCCATTACAACCAAATAATAATTATCTCTTGAATAATCCTTCAGGAACTAACATGGTTCTTTACCTACCAGCAACTGCTGAAACAGGTGATGTTATCAGGTTCGTTGAGGTTGCTGGTACTGCTACTTACAACACAAGTATCGTTATAAGAGCACTTAAAGTTAATAACTTAGCAGTTGCTGTTCAGGGTGATACGACTGGTAGTAAGATTCAGGCAGGTGCTGGTCAATTGACTGCTGCTTGGGATAGTGGTGAAATGATTGTTCAGACAAGAAACGCATCATTCGGATTAATTTACGTGGGTGCAACTGATGCAGCAGGTGATCCTAATGCATCATCAATTCCAAATAACCTTCGTGGTTGGTGGTTAGCAGAGCTCTAATATGGCACAATACTACAACTCTATAAAAACGATGAAGACCGCCCGTATCGGAACAATACTTCCGTGGGGTGGTGACGGTTCTCAAGGAAATACAGCAGCAAATATTCCAAAAGGTTGGGAAGTTTGTGATGGTCAACAAGCAGATGCCAATGATTATCCATTATTATTTTCTGAGATTGGTAACACTTATGGTGGTACTGGTGCAGGAGATTTTCCTAACTATACAGGTATATTTTACTTTCCTAAATTGACCAATAGAGTGATGGTTGACCTTGAACCAGAGTATCTTGATGATGCTAAGTATCAGTATGGTCAAGGTGATGTTAAGAATGTTGTTGTGGATGCTGTAGGAACAAAATTTGGTGATTTTATATCTGGTTTTGGTAGAGATAAGGTAATTAAGAATAGTTGGTCTGCTAATGCGGATATAGATTTTAGTTTATCAGATCCTAACTTAAAATTATCTGGTAAGATTACCAATATGAGGATTACTGATCCTGATTTCAGTGCAACTATAACAACATTAAATAGAAAATTAGGTATTAATCATACTCCAGGTCATAGTCATCCAGGAAATTTTCAGTCTGCTACTAGTAGTTTCTTTGGACCAGCAATTTTTTCTGCAAGTAATGTTAACGTAAGTGGTAGTACAGACCATCCAGTGTGTTCTCCTGTTAAATCAACAATGCATACCTGTGCATTAGATCCTTCTACTTCAGCTGCAAATTCATGGCAGCAAGGAAGAACATTATTGGCTTATTATGGTGATGAACAATATGAACATACTCTTCCTTCTGGAGATAAGTTTCATGATTTTGTTAGTGATGCTGGAAAGGATTATTGGTCACAAGTTCCTGCACCAGATTGGCATAATGGTACACCAACAAGAAATAGTCCTCAAGCAGGAGCTCAAACTGTTAACTTTACTGGAAATATAGGAACTAATGCTTTTCCTTATGAACCTGATAAGAATCACCAAATTCCAGCATGGGTAGGATTACACCCAAGACCAATTATATTTGGTAATAGAAGAAATTACTTTGGTTATGGTAAGGGTACATTTAATAATCTGGTAGATAACCCAGAGAATCCTGCTAATTATTTTACTGTTAATACTGTTACTGTTGGTGTTGCTACCAATGAAATTTCTTTACCAGCAGGAACGGATATTAGAACTAGTCATGGTACTGCACCAGATAATTGGTATCAATATGATAAAATACATCCTTGGATGTTAGTTGATGGAGAATGTTTTGCTAAAGGAACTTCTATTACTCAGATTGAGAGAAGTGGTACTACTGACGCTAATTTTGTCTATAAAATTACATTGAGTGCTAATACAATTAATACTGCTGCTGGTCAATTTGATGTTACGTTTAGACAAGGAACATATATTTCTTCTTTAAGTAGTATAGGAGATTTTGATCCAAATAGCACTGCATTTACTTCGCATAATCATGGTACATTTGATATTCAGATGGGTAGAGGATCATTAAATCCACCAGCAACATATCCATTAAATGATATTAGTATTGGTTCTGTATATCCTGAAAGTCTTGAAGATGCTCTAAATATTATTGTAGATACAGATCAACCATCAATGGTTATAGTTTATCTTATCAAGGCATATTAATGGCAAAATTATATTCTCAAGAAAGATCAAAATATGGCAATTTAACTGGTCAGATAATTACATGGCCTGTTGAAATAAGCCCTGATATTAATGCATCTTCAAATAGAGAGAAGTTGCCTTCTGGTTATTTAAGATGTGATGGTTCTATTTACAATGTTGTTGATTATCCACAACTTGCTGCTATTTGTGGTGTAGGTACTGCTGGTAAGTTTGTTAGAAAGAATCTTGCTGGAGAGGCATTACAATCTCTAACTGATAATCAATTTGTAGTTCCTGATTTATCATCTAAGTATCCTAAACCATCACCAGGAGCAGATGCTGGTGTTTATAAAAGTATTCGGGAAGTAAATGTTGTTAACAATGAGATTAGTCGTTCTGGTATTGGTATTGAAGCAACATCAACATTAGGCACATCTATACAGGTAACATATACAGGAACATTTACTGTTCCTACTCAAGCAATTGAACTTCGGGGTAGACCATCATGGACATGGGGAACTACTAATGGTAGACAAACAGAGAGTGAAGTAGTTGATGCTTCAGCCATTGCAGGACACATGCATTTTGGTAGTGTTAAAAGATCCAGACTTAAAGCAACTAACGAGACTGATACTACTTCTCCTTCTATTGTAAAGGATCCACAAGCTGCTGGTCTAGTTTCTTATTGGAATGCAAGCACAGTTCCAATTTATGATTGGTTAGATAATACTGTTGCTTCTGGTACTACTGCATTTCCAGGAAATAGTCAGGAGCCATGTAAAGCGATGTCATCAAGAATGGCTGCAGGTCATTTTCAATTTAAATGGGGTGCTTTTAGTGGTATATTTGTTCCAGGCGTAGGTAACCCAGTTGGTTATAGTAATGCATGTTGGAATGATGGTGATCAGTTATTTACTTCATGGAAATATAATTGTTTATTACCACCAGCCGAAGGTGGTAATGGTACAGATGGATGGGTAAATTATCCTATAAGTACAAGTCAAAGTGCATATGCACTTGATAATATGAGAGTTTCGTCAACATCTGCTGGATTTATTCTTTTTGCTTGTATTATATTCAATACAAATACACCACAAACTTATAGTGCTACATTACCTGCTAACTATGTTCAGGGTGGTGATGGAGTTCCATTAGATTGGAAGAGTGCTTCATTACATGATGTTGTACCTCTTAACAGTAACCTAAATAGTGGAAGCACTAGAATATATGCTGATCTATTAAATGAAATGAATGAAACAGAAGATCTTGTTCAATCAGGTGGTGATCCAACTAACCATTTTCATAAGGTGAATTTGGAAAGAGGAACACATAGTTTTAAATATGTTACTGATGCATTAGATTTAAATCCTGATGCATTAAAAACTACTTTAAATTTAAGTGTTGATAATGCAGTGTCTGTAGATAGTGTGGTTTCACCATTTATAGTTTTAGAATATCTAATAAAGATTTGATCCATGACAGTAGCACCAAATCCTGCATACAGGAATATTAGACAAAATTATTATACAGATAAGGCATCTGATACTACTGAAGTTGGTACTATTATTAGTACAATGAAAGCAGTTGGTAATAGTGTATATGATAACACAAAAATACCAACAACACCTAGTTATAATTTCACTAATGGACAGATTACTAGAGAGACTTCTGGTAATTCTCAAACAGAACTTAATCCAGAGTATCAGTATCCTGGGTACATATATTGTGATGGATCAGAGTATAAGATAGAAGATTATCCAGCATTGTATACAATACTTGGTAATGAATATGGTGGCACAGCGAGACCAGGATTACAATTAACTAATGGTGGAAGTGGTTATCCCAATACTGGTATGACTATTACTTTTACTGCACCAACTGGTAGTGAAGCAGATAAAGAAACTATTGAAGCAACTCTTACTGTAGTTGGTGGTGTTGTTACTGCTGTTTCTTCAACAAAATTGGGAAAAAGGTATACTAGTGCTCCTACATTTACTCTACAGAATGCAGGTACAGGTACTGGACTTGCATTAGAATTTAATTTTAATAGTGTTGGACAACTTGAGGATATTAAACCAACAAATGTATTCACATATTTGGGTGAAACTAAGAGTCTTGGTACATTTATAGTTCCAGACTTAAAGACAAGAAAGATTCTTGGATATGGTACTGTATATGGATCAGGAAGTCCTACTGCTGGACTATTAACAACTGGTGCAGGTGCAGATAAGGTAGGTGGTAAATGGTTATTTGATAAGACTTCACAAGGTGGTTATTTTTCTTTGGGTAGTATAACAACAGTTGATTATGAAAAAGTTACTGATTCTGTAGGAGCTAATATTGCTGGAACTCAATCAGTAAAGGTTAGTATTCTGAATAAGAGATTACAAGACGTTCCTCAACATAATCACTACGTTTATCATACATCTGGTGGTACTTCTATTCAAGGGTTGTCTGCATATACTGGTGATAGGTATATGGTTGAGTATAAGAGTAAAAATTCAAGATTATATCAATGGTTTCCTGTTGGTGGTCTAGCATTTGCACATAAACATGCATTATTAAAGCAACCATTATCAGATAATACTGTCGCAACCTATGATATATTAGATTACACTCCAGGTGCAGAAGGAACAGGATCATTAAAATCTTCAACACCAACTATACCAGCAATAACAAAGGATGGAAGTGCTTCTAATGTAAACAATTCAGCTAATACAATTGCTCTTACTGCTCATGGATTCTCAACAGGAGATAAAGTATTATATACTGTTGGTAAGTTAATCCAGGATGTATCTCCATCTGATGTTGACACTGGAACTGATAGTATTACTCTAACTGCTCATGGATTTACAACAGGTGATTCTACTACCTATGGTAGAGGAACTATAACCCAGGTCTTGACATCTAGTGGTAGTACAGTTGATATTGCAAATGATAAATTAACATTTACTGGTCATGGAATGACCACTGGTACTGCATTGAAATATGTTAGCACAAGTGGTACTGCTATATCAGGAATAACTGTTGGATTTACATATTATGTTAGATCAGTTGATGCTAATACTATTACATTGCATACTACTGCTGGTAATGCAACAGCAGGAACTCCAATTATTGATCTAACTTCTACTGGTGCAGGAGTACAAACTTTTTCAGTAGAAGGGACAGAAATTGCAGGATTAACTAATAATACCACATATTTTGTTATTACTACTGATGTAAATACTCTTAAACTTGCTAGTACTCTTGCAAATGCTACTGCTGGAACTGCTATTGATCTTACTAGTCAGGGTACAGGAGTACATACTCTATCAGTAGCTGGAACAGCAATTCCACCATTAACAGATAACACATATTATTATATTATTAGTGTAGATGTTAATACTATTCAATTAGCAGCAACGATATCTGATGCTTCAGGTGGTAGTGCTATTGATCTTACTGGACAAGGTTTAGGATCATTTACTCTTTATAGAGCAGCAGTTACTGGTGATGGATATTATATGGCATCTGGTGGTGCTGGTGCTGGTACATGGGAAAATGTAACAGCAATTCCAGTACCAACATTTAAAAAGTTTGGTCCTTCATCTGTTATTGGTGGTAGAACTGTTACGACTGGTGGTGTCCCTATTATTGAATATCCAGATGGACTTAATACTGAAACTAGTCCACAATCAAATTCAGGTATTACATTTCCAGCATCTTGGACTAGATTCATTGCAACTATTTTAGGTGGTGGTGGATCTGGTTCTCCAGGAAATCAAGCTGGTAATTCAGGATCTTCAAGTAATATTACATTTGGTGGTGGATTACTTACTGTTACTGCCAATGGTGGACAAGCAGGTGGTTTAAATTCAGCAAGGACTGATGGAGGACAAGGTGGAACCGTAACAGTAACTGGTACAAATGCTGGTGATATTAGTACTTTCGTAAATTCACAGGGTGCTTCTGGTACTAATGGAACAGCAGGTAGTTTTTATAAAAAACTTTTTGCATCAAGTCCAAACCAAGCAGGATCTGGTGGGGATAATCCTGGAGCAGGATATGATAATGATGGTAGTGATGGATTACACACATTAGTTTCAGACACTGAAAATCCTGGTAGTCAGAGTGCTCAGACTGGATCAGGTAGTATTAATTTGTCTAGTACAAATTATATGTACACAGAAATAAAGGTGACATTAGCAGGTGGTGATGGTGGTACTCCTACTAACTTATGTGGATGTGGTGCATCAGGTGGTAAGGGTGATACACTGGTTTTATCAGTTACTAATCCTACTAATGGACTTATAGCAGATTATCAAACTGGTGGAAGATCAAGTGGGAAGCAAGGTGGAACTGGTGGATATGGTGCTAATGGTGGTTTAGGTGGTAATAAAAATGGATCTGGTTCAAATGGTGCTGGTGGTGGAGCAGGAACTGGAATGAAGATAGGTGGTACTATTGTCGCTGGAGCAGGTGGCGGTGGTGGAGGAGGAGGGACAGATGGAAACTCTTGTGCTTGTGGACTTTCTGGTACAACTAACAATACTACAGGATGGAATAGTGATACTGCTCAAGCAACAACTGAAGCTCTTTTCAACGGTGGTGGATCTGGTGGACAAAACGCTGGATGCAACGGCGGTGGAGGAGGTGGCGGTGGCGGTGGATACGCTAACGCAACTATAACTGGTCAAGGTATTGGTAATGGTGGAGGAGTTGGTGCTGGTGCTGGACACGGTGGTGGATATGGTGGAGGTCGTGGAATGTCTGCTTACAACACTGGTATATTCACTAAAGTTTCTCAAGCAAATACTAGTCAACATGATGGATATATTTCATGGACTTGGAAGGAGGATAGAAGCTACTGGACTAACGGTGGTGGAGGCGGTGGTGCTGGAGGATATATTTACTTTGATATTTCTTCTGATAAGATAGGATCAAATGTTAGTGCTACTTTTACTGTTGGTCAAGGTGGTGCTGGAGTTGGTGGAACTGCTAATGGTGGAGCTGCTAAGGTTGAATATGGATTTGGAGTCATTACTGGATATGAGGGTGGATCAACTACTACAACTGTTGGTGATATAGTAGTTAAAGCTTCAGGTACTGATTCTAGCAATGGACCTGAAATATATCCAAGCGGTACTGGTGGTGGTAACAGTGGTGGTTTCCAACTACCAACGATACAGGTTCCTGAAGTAGAAATTCTCACTGGTACTACAGGTGGTAGTGGTGCAGATGCAACTGTAAGTGTTAGTAATGGATATGTTGATAGTATCACTAAAACTGCTGCTGGTACTAGTTATGATGATGCACCTGAAGTTCGCATTAAACATGGTGCTGGTACTGGTGCATATGCTGTAGCAACAGTGAACAATGCCAAGGAAGTTGATACTATAGTATTATCAACTCAATCTGTAAGATCAGCATATACCCATTATGTTAAAATAGGTGGAGCACCATCTGGTACTAATCCAGAAGATTATCATAGATGGATTAATATAAAAGAACATGACTGCACTAATGTTAAGAGATTTAGTATTAAATGTGCTCGTGGTAATGGATATAATGGTGGTGATTTACCAGAACAGGGTGGTGATGTACTAAAATTATATTATAATACTGATTTAAGTGATAACTTCCCATCTAATAAATTGATAGGAACTCTTGTTCCACTTCCAACTGCTGCTGAAGTAACTAGTAAGTATGATGGTGATGGTACTGGTAATGATGCAACCAAATGGTATTGGTATAGTTTAGATCTACCAACGGGAGCACAAAGTGGTACTACTAGATTTCAAATCAGACAGGAAAGACCTGCTGGCAGTGGTTCTAATGATAGTGGTACTGATACTGATCATTATGGTATATGTGATTTCATATATGAGTATAAAGAGACAACTACTCCAACATTTGTTCCTACTGATGGATCAATCTCAACAAATGCTGATGAGTTAACATATGTTGTTGAAGGTAATGCAGCGAGTATCTATACGTCTGGTGCAACTGCATTGGATGCTACATTTACTCTTAATTCACAGAATCCTTTAGTACCAGTACCAGCAATTGATCCTGATTTTCCTGTACCACTTCAGGAATCATATCATCTTTGTAAGTACTTAATTAAAGCATTCTAAATATATAAGGGAACTAGAGTAATAAGATGGCACAACTACTTTTGCAAGTAAATGCAATAACAAAACAAGTATCGTATCAAGGTGTAGAGAAAACTATTCCAGACACGTACTGGACTAGTGATATAGTACCCGCAATTTATCCTACTTGGGATGCCGATAAGGATAAACTTGTGTTATTTGCATGGTATGATAATGACTCATACATGTGCCAGAGACGTAAATATGTCATGAATTTCAAGACTAATGCGTTTGAGTGGAAAGACTATGAGATGGAGCAGGTTGATAATGGTATTGGTAAAGCATTATTTGATAAGTTTAAAGAGACATTCTTTTTAATTGATTCTCTAGAGACACAAGAGTATCAGAATGAATTTGCTAAGATACATGCTGCTGTTGGTGTTACAAGTTGGTTAACAGTTAGACTTGCCCGTAACTTCTTATTATCTGAGACTGATTGGGTATTCTTAGAGGATTCTGGTATTAGTGATGCTGATAAAGAACTATACAAGAAGTATCGTGCTAAATTGAGAGATCTCCCTGCAAATAATGCTAATAGTGATCCAAAGGATATTAAGTTCCCTATACCAGTAAAGTATTTTAAAGAGATTTATTCTAATAAGAATAATGCAAGTACAGATTATCTTGGGACAGCTGATCAATACGCAGCATTATCAGCACACTATGGTACAACATTTAGAGAGAAGTTTGCATCATATCTAATTGTTAAAGAGATAAGTGATAGTTTATACTATGATACATTCTTAACTGCATTGAAGAATTCTGAGATGGTATATGAGCCTAATCTAGGTGTTAAAGACTTTGAGAATGTTACATTCACTGATGCAGAGAAAGCTAAAACAAAAGAATATTTAGATCTTTTACTTAAATCAATTGAAAGTGGAGAGATAGGATAATGACAGTAACATCAGCTAATACATGGGATATGATTGATGCCTACTGTAATACTACAGGCAAATCTATCATAAGATTCAATAACTCAAAGATTGCAGCAGCATCAGCATCTAAGCAAGCAGAAGTTTGGACATGGTATGCTAATTTTGCTGAGGATTCTGTGCTTGATATGATGAAGACTCTTGGCACATGGGATATGGTAATAGAATTAAATGAAGATCAAGCAATAGCAAATGCAACAGCATGGTTCCCACCAAAAGAGGATGTACCCAATAAAGATGAGGATTATTATTGGGAGTGTCATGTCATAGGTAAGGATGGTGATTTTGTTTGGAGAAATGCTGACGCACCACCATCTAAGAGCTCTTGACACGTATGATATAATATAATGAAGTGAGGTGATGATTTGGCAGTAACAACTGGAACTTTGACAACTAGTGATCAAGGTCAAGTAATGAACTTTGAGCACAATCAGTTTTTAAAATATAAAAGAGCATCTGTTCCCATTGAAGCAGTTGATAGTTTGAGGTTGTACCTTGATACTCTTGAACTGAAATGGGAGGAAGGTGTTGTTAATGGATATGAAGGTGAAATCATTTATCAAAGAAGAAAGAATAAGATTGCATGGGTGAATGATCCGCATGTAAGAGAATATGTTTGGATGCAATTTATGAGTGCCAATAAAGATCCTGATTGGTGCTTTGAGATTGATGCAATGGAGGATATACAATATAGTTCATATAAAGTCAGTCAATATCCAGATGATTCTAATCCAGACATGAGATTGAATGATCATTATGAATGGCATAATGATATGGTACAAGATGTTGATGCTAAACCAACAAAGAAGTGTCGTAAACTTTCTTTGTCATTAGTATTAAATGATGATTATGCTGGTGGGTCTTTTGAAGTAGGACATTTTCATAGAGGTGAGATATTAAAAACAACGATGCCTTTGAAGAAAGGTGACATTGTAGTATTTCCATCTCAAATGGAACATCGTGTTAATCCTGTTCTTAGTGGTGAACGCAAAGTAATAGTAGCATGGGCTTGGGGTCCATTATATAAATGATGAATGGATTGGAAATATATCAAAAAGTATACACAGCAGAACAATGTAATCAACTTATTAAATTATTTGGTGATGATGATAGAAAACAGTCTGGTAAGATATTGTCACCAGATGGAATGAAAGAAGATCCAAGCATTAAAACATCAACAGATCTTCAGTTAAACTTCTTAAATCCAGATGATCAGGTGTATAAAGATATTATACTTCAACCACTTGCTGAAAGAGTAGGGTTATTCATTGAAAAATATGCATTTTTAAGTGTATGTGATAGATGGGACATAAGTGGAGAATATAATATTCAACGATACAATGAAGGTGAAGGGTTCTTCAAACCACATTGTGAACAGGGTGCTAACAATCCATATAGAATGTTGGCATGGATGGTATATTTGACTGATTCAATATCTGGTACTGAGTTCCCTTATCAAAATACTATAGTAGAAGCAAGGAAGGGCAATCTAGCAATATGGTCTGCTGGATGGACACATCCTCATAAGGGTCAGACACCTAACGTAGGTCTCAAGTATATCATAACTGGATGGGGTCACTTCCATAATGAGACAGATTAAGAACTGTCACACACCCCCTTCACAGGGGGTATTTTAGTGTTATACTATATTTGTTGAGAGGAACTGATGTGGTTCCTA
>CETM01200332.1_pt1 | contig 13408 bp, 11 predicted proteins | sample 361451 | NCBI WGS metagenome assembly CETM01 (sample SAMEA2622690, study PRJEB7988) | marine metagenome | isolation source: saline water (ENVO:00002010), including
GCGGCAGATTTACAGTCTGCTCCCTTTGGCCACTCGGGAACCCCTCCGAATCACGCGGTAAATTTTACCGCTTTTCGCAATAATGTCAAGCGCTTATCTTGCCTTTTCCGGACCACGACCCGGATACGCTTGCCCTGCGAACGCGCTGCATTCTGTCAAAGCAGCATGGAGAATGCAAGGCTTGCGCGTATTTTTTCCAGCGTCACCGGGGCCGGCACCTCCGGCGCGCCCGACAGCCGCCCTGCTCTCTCGGCCGCCGTCTGCGGGAAACACGCCTCCAACCCCCCATAGACCATGTCCGGCCACAGGGCATGCGGAACCCGGATGCCTCGCGACACTACACGCGCATCGCCACCGGTCAGCAGCAGTGGTAACGCCACCCCCTCACGGTCGCAGACTTCGCCATAGATGCGATTCACGGCGCTCACTGCCGCCATATAAATGCCATGGTTGACCGCCTCAACGGTATTGCGCCCAGGCGCCAGCAGCTCATCGGCTTCGCTGTCCGGGTCGATCGCCACGTTGCGCGTACCGAGCTTGAGGCTCTCCTTCATCAGGCGCAGCCCCGGCAGGATATAGCCGCCCAGATGTCGCCCCCCGGGCAGCACAAAATCGATGGTGATCGCACTCCCGCAGTCGACCGTGCAGCAGGCCCCTACCAACTGGTAACTCGCCAAGGCCCCCAGCCAACGATCCACGCCAAGCCGACCGGGTTCGTCGTACCCATTGACGACGCCTAGCGATTCCCGCACCGGTCGCGCCACGTGCACCACGCCGACCTCATGACGCAGCAGCTCAACGGTTTCCTGCAGCACCTTCTGACGGGCTACGCTTGAGATGCGCACCGCGCTCACCACATCGAGGTCGGGAATGTCAGAGCCTGGCCGCCATTCCTCACGCGTCCACACCGCACCACGCGAACGAATCTCGCTGCTCACAATGTCCTTAAGGCGCCACTTCGACAGGGTGTTGCCGATATCCAGGTCCAGAATCATGAATGGCCACGCACGCTGATTTCGCCGCTCGACAATAACTGACGCTCTCCGTCCAGCCATACCACCAGGTTACCGGCGACATCGACCCCCTCGGCTACCGCTTCCTGACGCCGCGGGCCTTGGATGATATCGATAGCCTGACCTGCATGGGCGTGACGCTTGTTCCAGGCGTCACGCCAGGCGGCGAAGCCTTCCTGCTCGAAACGCGGCAGCAGCGCCAGCAGAGTATCGATGATATCGGCGGCCAGCCGGTTACGAGTCACGCTGGGCTGCTGATCATGGACCGCGGCCACGGGCTGATCGATGGCCTCACGAACGGCCTCCGGAAGGCTGACATTGATACCCAGCCCGATCACCACCTCGCAGGGCCCCGACAGGTCACCGCTCACCTCGAGCAGAATGCCGGCAAGCTTGCGGGATGGCCCCTTGCCGAGCACCAAGACGTCATTAGGCCACTTTAGCGCCACCTCGACGCCATGACGCTCGAACACCTCAGCTAGCGCGACGCCAACCGCCAGGCTTAATCCCTCCAGCGATGCAGCACCGGACTCGAACCGCCAGCCCAGCGATAGCAGCAGCCCACGCCCCCAGGGACTGGACCAGCCACGGCCACGGCGGCCACGACCCTCGCTCTGTGACTCACTTAAGCAAACCTCGCCGTGCCCAGCCCCCTGCTCGAAGCGCTCGCGCAGGTAGCGGTTGGTCGAGGGCAGGCTCTCTTCTATGAACAGTCGCACCATCTCCTGGCGGCTGTCACGAGACAGCTCGGCGATGATCGCCGGGCCATCCAGCAGCTCTATAGGGCTGGCCAAGCGATAACCCAGCCCCTTGACCGCCTCCAGCGGGATATCCATAGCCTCGAGCTTCTTGAGCTGCTTCCACACCGCAGTACGCGATACGCCGAGACGCTCACCCAACTGCTCGCCAGAGTGAAAGTCACCGTCACTCAACAAGCGAATCAGTTCACCGATGGTCATGCGCACCTTCCCGCCGCAAAAATCGCCATTCTAGCGGATGCTGGCAGCACCCGGAAATCATGACGTCCGAATCCCCACACTAAAGGAGCAGGCCCTGAGTTCGCCCGCCCCGTCATGGCGGGGCCAGACACCAAGCCTGCAGCACATGCAGGAGTGGTGAGCGTCCAGGCGTTACCGCCGATCACCAGCGACCCGTCGACGTCTGCCTCGGGGCATTGAGCACGACCAGCCCTCAGCCCCCGTCGGGCCGCACCAAGACCATATGGGCGAGATCATCCAGCCCGACCGCAGACAAGATCCTCACACTGCCGGGCGTGGCTAACCGTGCGGCATGACGTCGATTCCTGGGTTATGGATCAGGACATCAGGCCGTATCAGGTTGTCATGAAAGCGATTTCAAACTTACCCCGCAACCGCCACTACCATGGTCTAATATTTTTATGAAACCGATTTCATGAACATGGCCCCCATCATCCATGGGCTCAACGAAGAAGGCTCCCCCATGCAACAAATCGAACTGCCAAGCACCTCACGCCTGCTCACACCGGACTTCACCTTCGGGGTTGCCACCGCCGCCTTTCAGGTCGAGGGCGCCACCCGCGCCGACGGCCGCCTGCCGTCCATCTGGGATCACTTCTGTGCCACAGAGGGCCGGATCAAAAACGGCGACAGCGGCATGCCCGCCTGCGATCACTACCACCGCTGGCAGGAAGACCTGGAGCTGATCCAGGGCCTGGGCGTGGATGCCTACCGCCTGTCGATCGCCTGGCCCCGGGTGATGACCGAAGACGGCCAGCCGAACGCCAAGGGGCTGGATTTCTATAAGCGCCTCCTCGACAGCCTGCGCGAGCGCGGCATCACCCCCTTCGTGACCCTCTATCACTGGGATCTCCCCCAGTACCTGCAGGAGCGCGGCGGCTGGCTCAACCGGGACACGGCCTATCGCTTCCAGGAATACGTCGACCTGGTCAGCCGCGAGCTCGGTGAGCGCGTAGCCTCCTATGCCACCCTCAATGAGCCCTGGGTCAGCGCCATCCTCGGCCACGAGGTCGGCATCCATGCCCCCGGGCTGACCGATGCCCGCCTCGCCCGTCAGGCCGGGCATCACCTGTTGTTGGCTCATGGTCTGGCCATGCAGAGCCTGCGCGCCAACGCACCGCAGTCGCAGGCGGGGCTGGTGCTCAACATGGGCCCGAACACCCCTCACAGCCGTCGCTACGATGACCGTGTGGCCGCTCTGGTCGGCGAGGCGGGCATGAATCACTGGTTCCTGGAGCCGGTGCTCGAGGGCCGCTATCCCGAGCTCTACACTCGCCTCTATCCGGAACAGGCCCCCCAGGTGCTGCCGGGCGACATGGAGCTGATTTCACAGCCGGTGGACTTCATCGGCATCAACTACTACACCCGCGGCGTCGTTTCCTACGACGGCGAGCACCTGATCAAGAATCACCCGCCCGAGAACGTGGAAGTCACGGATTTTGGCTGGGAAGTCTACCCGCAGGGCCTGACCGATCTGCTGGTCGATCTGAACGAGCAGTACCGGCTGCCACCCCTGATGGTGACCGAGAACGGCATGGCTGGCGACGATCACCTGGTGGATGGCCAGGTCCATGACGAGCAGCGCTGCCGCTATCTCAACAGCCACCTCAATGCCGTGCACCATGCGATCGAGCAAGGCGTCGATGTGCGGGGCTATTTCGCCTGGAGCCTGATGGACAACTTCGAGTGGGCGGAAGGCTACAGCAAGCGCTTCGGCATGGTGTACATCGACTACGAGACCCAGCAGCGCACCCTAAAGGACAGCGCCAAGGCGTTTGCCGACTTCCTGAAGAGTCGTCAGACGGGGCGCTGAGCGCTTCCCCTGCTCCCACCACAACAATAGAAGGTGAAGGTTATGAAATCTCTGCCCATGCTCGCGCTGGCCGCTGCGGTGACCGCCTCCTCGGCCCCGGCGATCGCCGCCCCGGCCCAAGGTGGCACCCTGACCGTGCCCGTCATCACTACCGCATTCACCAAGAGCTTCAATCCCTATATCGACAACCTCAACACCGTCGGCGGGATGATCTTCGAGCCCCTGGCCTTCACCAATGTCATGCAGGGGGAAACCAGCTTTCGGTTGGCCGAAAGCTATGAGTATGCCGAGGACTACAAGAGCATCACCTACACCCTGCGTGACGACCTTCAGTGGTCCGACGGCGAACCGCTGACCGCAGAAGATGTCGTTTATACTTTCGACCTGGCGGGTGACGTCGCCGTCTACGACCTGGCCGGTGTCCTCGCCAGCGGGCTCGTCACCAAGGTCACCAAGGTGTCGGAGCGGGAGGTTCGCTTCGACCTGGCGAAGGTCGACAGTACCGTCCACTGGGACTTGAACCGCTACATGCCTCTGCCCAAGCATGTCTGGGAGCAGGCCGGCGACCCCGCCACCTTCACCAATCCCGAGGCAGTCGGCTCGGGGCCGGTCACGGAAATTAAGTACGTGCGCCCCCAGCAAATGGAAATCTGCCGGAATCCTCACTACTACCAGCAAGACCGGCCCTACCTGGATTGCATCAAGTACCGTGCCTTCAACGACAACTCCCAGATTCAGCCCGCCCTCATGAGTGGCGAGATCGACTGGGGCTCCAACTTCATCGCCGATGTCGACAAGACCTTTGTCGCCACCGACCCCGCCAACCATCACTACTGGTACCCGGCCAACGATGCCATCCACCTCTATTTCAATACCGAGCAGGCGCCCTTCGACGATCTGAAATTCCGTCAGGCGGTGTCCGTGGCGCTGGACCGGGAGGCGATCGTTGACCTGGCGGCCTATGGTTACCCGACGGCGAACTTCTTCCCCGGTGGCATCGGAGATTACTTCGCCGACTACATGGATGAGTCGGTCATGGAAGACTTTGGCTGGCTGACCCAGTACGACCCGGAGAAGGCGAAAGCGCTGCTGGACGAAGCCGGCTACCAGGATGTCGATGGCGACGGTCAGCGCGAGCTGCCCGACGGTTCCGAACTGTCCTTCGACATCGACGTCGTCAACGGCTGGACAGACTGGGTGCAGACCGTGCTGATGATCACCGAGTATCTGCAGGACGTCGGGATCAATGCCAATGTCAATGCCGTCGAGTGGGGGGTCTACGACCAGGCGCTCAAGGATGGCGACTACCAGGCCGCCATCAACTGGTCGCTGCTGTCGACCCACCCGATCCAGACCTTCAAGGAGTATTACCACACCAGCCGCGTCGGCCAGATCTGGCATGCCGGGCATGGGGTGCACGCGGAGCGGGTCGATGCACTGATCGAGGACTTCGGTTCACTGACCGACCAAGGCGCCAAGCAGGACACTCTCGACGAGCTGCAGCGCTTCACCGCCGAGCAGCTGCCCTTCGTACCGCTGTTCTCCAACGCCACTTGGTTCCAGTACAACACCAGCGAGTTCGTCGGCTGGCCAAACGAAGAAGATCCCTATGTGCACCCGGTGTTCTACTCCACGGGTAACAACACCTTGATCTTCAACAATCTCCATCAGAAGTAATTCAACACAGGAGCGAGGGAACCGACCCGCGTCGGTTGCCTCTCCTTGTCAGATCCAGAGGCGATGTCCATGCGGTACATAACCAGTCGATTTCTGTTCTATTTTGTCGCGTTTCTGATCGCCATCTCCTTCAACTTCCTGCTACCGCGCATCATGCCAGGCGATCCGGTCGATGCTCTCTTCGCCGGTGCCGCGGGACAACTCGACCCCTCCCAGATGGATGCCATCCGCGCGATGTATGGCTTCTCCGACGGGCCAATGTGGTTGCAGTATCTCCAGTACGTGAAGAGCGTCTTTACTGGGGACCTTGGACCCTCGGTCCTGATGTACCCGACCGACGTGACCACCGTGCTGGGCTTCACCTTCCCCTGGACGCTGTTCCTGATTGGCCTCGGCGTCAGCACTGCCATCATCCTCGGCCTGATCCTTGGCACCATTGCCGCCTACAAGCGTGGCAACTGGTTTGCCTCGCTGTTTCCGCCGATGGCCGCTGTGCTGTCCTCGATGCCGGCGGTCGTCACCGCCCTGCTGGTTTTCTACATCTTCGGCCTGCAGCTGCAGTGGTTTCCCATGAGCTACGCCGCCGACCCGTCTCTGGAGCCCGGCTGGAGCGCGGAGTATGTCGGCAGCGTCGCCCATCATGCCGTGTTGCCGCTGCTGGTGATCGTGCTGGTCAGCCTCGCCCAGTGGGTCATGACCATGCGCAACGCCATGATCAATGTGCTCGGCGAGGACATCATCACCATGGCCGAGGCCAAGGGCCTCAGCCAGACCCGTATCATGTTGCGCTATGCCTCGCGCAACGCCGTTCTGCCAGTCGTGACCTCGGTGGCCATGGGGCTCGGCTTCGCCGTCGCCGGCCAGATCTTCATCGAGATCGTCTTCAACTACCCGGGCGTGGGCAACACCCTGCTCAAGGCAATCAATGCTCGCGACTATCCCCTGGTGCAAGCGCTGCTGCTGTTGATCGTCGCCTTCGTGCTGATCGGCAACTTCATCGCCGACCTCACCTACCTCTGGCTCGACCCGCGTCTACGCAAGTAATCGAAGGGCTTACCGATGACTGACCACTCCATGTCAACTGACCGTTCCAGCATGCCCCCCAAGGCGCAATCACGCCCTTGGCGACGGCTACGCAACATCGCCGCCTTCTTCCAGGGCAACCTGTCGGCCTCCATCGGCGGCGGCCTGATGGCGCTGGTAATCGTGGCCTGCCTGATCGGCCCCTGGTTCACCGCTCACGCCCCTGATGAGCGCGTCGCCCGCCCGCACGTCGAGCCCAATGCCGAGCACCTCCTCGGCACCACCCGCCAGGGCCGCGACGTATTCAGCCAGCTGCTGCATGGCGGCCGTGCCTCGCTGAGCGTGGCCTTTATCGCCGGGGCCATTTCCACCGTCATCTCCATCCTGGTCGGCATCTCCGCCGGCTACTTCGGCGGGCGCATCGACCAGTGGCTGAACTTCGCCATGAACGTGGTGCTGGTCTTCCCCCAGTTGCCACTGCTGATCGTGCTGGCGGCCTTCTTGGGACAGGTGGGCCCCGTGGTGATCGCCTTGCTGATCGGCATCACCAGTTGGCCATGGGGGGCACGTGTCGTGCGCTCCCAGACCATGGCCATTCGCCAGAAGGAGTTCATCCTCTCGGCGGAGTGTATGGGCGAGAACCGCCTGCGTATCGTGCTGGTGGAGATCTTGCCCAACCTGATCTCGATCGTCGCCGGCAGCTTCGTGGGCGTAGTCATGTACGCCCTGATCAACGAGGCTGGCCTCGAGTTCCTGGGACTCGGTGACCCCACCATCGTGACCTGGGGCACCATGCTGTATTGGGCACAATCTTCAGCGGCCCTCTACACCGGTGGCTGGTGGGAGATGATCGTGCCCGCCGTGACCATCGCCCTGGTCGGCGGTGCCATGGCGCTGATCAACATGTCCATCGACCAGGTCAGCAACCCCAAGCTCAAGACCGGCCCGCACATCAAGCGCTGGCGCAAGCTCAACCGCCTCATTCAAGCCAAACGCCAGGGAGGTACTTCCTGATGGCGCTACAAGCCTTTCAACCGGCCCCCGACGAGGACACCAGCGAGCTGCTGGAGATCAAGAACCTCTGTGTCGACTACGTATCACCCAAGGGCATGGTCCGGGCGGTCAATAATGTGAGCCTGAAGATCCGCCCGGGGGAGACCCTTGGCCTGGCTGGCGAATCGGGCTGCGGAAAATCGACCCTAGCCTTTTCCATTTCCCGGCTGCACAAGGCGCCGGCACTGATTTCTGAAGGCGAGATCCGCTATCGCGGCCGCGATGTGCTGAGCATGAACAAGCGTACCCTGCGCCAGTTCCGCTGGAACGAGGTCAGCGTGGTCTTCCAGAGCGCAATGAATTCTCTGAATCCGGTGATCACGGTCGGTGAGCAGATCATCGATGTGATCCTCGCCCACCGCAAGATCAAGCCGAAGGATGCTTGGCGCCAGGGCGAGGAGCTACTCCAGACCGTGGGCCTGCATGCCAGCCGCATGGACAGTTTCCCCCACCAGCTCAGCGGCGGCATGCGTCAACGGGTGGTGATCGCCATCGCCCTGGCACTCAGGCCTCGCTTGATCATCATGGACGAACCGACCACGGCGCTCGATGTGGTGGTGGAACGCGAGATCATGGACGAACTGTATCAGCTGAAGGACAAGTTCGGCTTCTCCATCCTGTTCATCAGCCACGACCTCAGCCTGATGGGCGAGATCGCCGACCGGATCGGCATCATGTACGCCGGCAAGCTGGTCGAGCTGGGCACCGCCGATGAAGTGTTCACACGCCCGCAACACCCCTATACCCAGGGGCTGATCAACTCCTTCCCGACCATTCACGGCCCCAGGGAGCGGCTCTATGGCATTGCCGGCAACCCGCTCAACCTGCTCGAAGCCCCCGAGGGGTGCTATTTCCAGGATCGTTGCGCGCAGTGCTTCTCCCCCTGCCGGACTCATGACCCGAAAATGAGCGAGGTGTCTTCCACTCACCAGGCTGCCTGCCACCTGCTTGCCGAGAGGACTTCAGGATGACCGTAACCACCGAGGCCAACACCCCCATCGTATCGGCACGTGAGCTGTCCAAGGACTTCACGCTGGGCGGATCGATGCTCGAGCGAACCACCATGCGGGCCTTGAATGCCGTGTCCTTCGACCTCTTCCCCGGACAGGCTCTGGCGATCGTCGGCGAGTCGGGCAGCGGCAAGAGTACCGGTGCGCGCATTCTGTCGCAGGTCCACGAGGCCACCTCCGGCGAAGTGACCTTTCGCGGTCAGCCCATGCATGAACTGATCGCCCAGGGCGGCAAGCGCGGCTTTGCCAGCCACGTGCAGATGATCTTCCAGGACCCCTTCGGCAGCCTCAACCCGGTCCACCGCATCTTCTACCAGATCGCCCGCCCCCTACAGCTCCACGGCAAGATCCGTGGCAAGACGGCGCTGCGCGAGCGAGTACTCGAGTTACTGGAAACAGTGGGACTGACTCCTGCCGCCGAGACGGCCGACAAGTTTCCCTATGAGCTCAGTGGCGGACAGCGTCAGCGGGTAGCGATCGCCCGGGCACTGGCGGTGGAGCCCGACGTCATCCTGGCCGACGAGCCGATCTCGATGCTCGATGTGTCGATCCGGCTCGGTATCCTCAACCTGATGATGGACCTGAAGGATCAGCACGGCATCGCCTTCATGTACATCACCCACGACATCGCTACCGCCCGCTATTTCGCCGAGCGCACGGCGGTAATGTACGTCGGCCACATGGTCGAGTGGGGCAACAGCGATGCCGTCACCCAGAATCCACAGCACCCCTATACCCAGCTGCTGCTCGCCGCGGTGCCCCAACCCGGGTCGCAGAACAGCCGAGACATGAGCCAGTATCAGCACAAAGCGGATATTCCCATGTGGCAGCCTGAGAGCACCGGCTGCCCCTTCGCCGAGCGCTGCCTACATGCGAGCCCGCAGTGCAGCACCCAGTTGCCCAAGGTGACACAGGTCGCGGAGGACCACTTCGTGCGCTGCTACCTGTACGAATGATCAAGGCCACTGGCCACCGCTTGAGACGCCCGGCATGCCGGAACGACGCGCGGACGGGTGTCCACTCGAATCAGTGGCGACAGCCCACTGAGAAGTTGACGGCATCGAGCCGTGAATACTGCAGGTGCTGCACTTTTTGTTTGAATTCGGAACGCCCAATCTTTGGCTCTTCGCAGACTGGAGTGAAACCGGCTGAACTGGATAACCACGCCGATATACCGTCTAAGGAGAGCCATGATGGCTAACTATTCGGTCTGGCCCCTGCCGTAACCTGCCGCCAGGAGCACCTCCTAGGCACTGAAACACATAAACAGAAGACGAATGTCTAATTCCTTCATGAAACCGGTTTCATGATCATCAACAAGGCAGCCATTGGGCATACGTCAGCCCTTGCATGAAACCGCTTTCATTTGCTTATCCCCTCAACTTGGTGGAGTTACCATGAAACTAACAAAAATATCTCTCGCTTTTCTCGCAGTATCGGCGGGCATGACCTCCATGCCGACTTACGCAGAGAAGTCGCAGGGATTCGAATTCCACGGCTACTTTCGAGCGGGCGTTCTGCTTAACGCGAACGACGATTTCAAACGTTCACAATTTCCCGGCTCGAAAGAGCGTCTGGGTCGTCTGGGTATCGAGTCGGACAATCACTTTGAACTGGCCCTGCAGAAGAATTTCGAAAACGACAAAGGGCAGCAGGTTCGTATAAAAACGCGAGCCGGTGCAGATAACTCGCAGAATGCCACCAATCAGTTGGGTGCCAATGCCGACGCGACAAACAGCGAAATCGGCATGATCGAGACGTATGTTGAGTTCGATGGTTATACGGAGACCGGTACTGTATGGGCTGGTAAACGTTTTTATGGAAAAGATAATTACATCTTCATGACCGACTTCTTCTATACCGATATGTCAGGCACAGGTGTGGGTGTTGAAGGGATTGAGCTGGGCGGCAACAAGTGGGATTTTGCCTATATCGCAAGTGATGACTCAGGGGATACAGAGTTCTTTGGAGGAAACGACAATAACAATGTCATGAATGCAGTGCATATTGGTGTTGACCTCGGAGGTGTCGAATTGCACGCGATGGGCAAGCACCTGCCCGATAATATCGTTGAAGAAGATGGTGTAGCCAATGAGTACGCCACCAGTGGCTATGACCTTAGTGCCATTGTTCATTCAGAGAGTGTCTATGGCTTGTCCGACAAGGGCTTTACCAAGTATATCGGTCAGGCGGGTAAAGGGCTGGGGTCCGGGCAGTTGCTGGGTGGCACACTGACAACGTATAACACCTACGCGCCAGGCAGTAACGTAACGGGTAGCAAGATAACCGGAACAGCCTGCGGAACCTCATGTGTGAAAGCAGTGGAAAGCGGTGATATGTCCATGCGTGCGCTGGTCTGGGGTGGATACTTCTTCGATAACGGTGTCAGCGTGTTCCATTCGATGCAGGGGCAATACAATGATAAGGAGAATGGAAGCACGGATAGCTGGGCATCGGCGATGGTTCGCCCTACGTTTCCCATCAGCAGCAACTTGGATTTTGTTACGGAAGCCGGCTACCAGTATAACCGTGAACAAGACGCCTCTGGCTCAAAATCAAATAGTTACGATTACAAGCTAACGGTAGGACCCAAGCTTAAAGTCGACACCGGCTTTGGGCCGACGCCGGAGATTCGTTTTCTTGCTACCTACCTGGATGGTGATCAGCGCGACGAGAGCGATATCATCGTCGGCGTTCAAGCCGACATGTGGTGGTAACCATGCACTAAAGCGATATCCACCTCGCTGCCATGGAGCCTGCTTGTAGGCAGGCTCCTTTTTTTAATTCATCGCACTTTGCCGGGAAACTCGGCACGGATCTTCAAGCAGAAGTACGCCGTGTCGCGGTATCCGTAGACCGATGACCTTGGTCCGATCGTTCATGCCCTCCTACACACTGGTGTTTAGCCGGTGCCGGCTAGTGGACACGATCCCCTCTAGATAGGGGCCAACTGCTTGACGAAGCCTCCCAGAGCATTAATGCCGCCCCCGATCCACTCCTGCCAGGCCCACCCAACAGAGGCGTCGTCGCCGCTAGACCATAGGGTCTTGAGCTGATCCTTGAGTAGGTAGGCCGTCCTACCTCGATGAGCCCAGCATGACATCAGTGACCGCACCGGCTAAGGCACCTGACTTTCCTATACCACCGGCAACCTCGACCTGAGCTACCTGGATGCCCACCAGAAAGACAACACCAATCCCGCAGGGAGCTATACGCTCGACCCCCTCTACCTCTCCATACAAGTTCGTCGACGTGATGAGCCACGAGGACTTCCAACCCCTCGGCGCCGACTACAGCACCATCGATCATGATCAAGTAAGCGCTAACAGCGATGCCGACCGCTACGGTGCTCACCTACGCCCCAAGTATCAGTTCTGATCCCGTCTACTCGCGCCAAGTCCCCGCGCGATAAGAGTAATAAACATGAAAGCGATTACATTACTGCCTATAATGATCGCTTGCTGATATTACTGTCTGTACGAAACCGACGGCGCCTCTGAAGTGCCCTCGTCCAGATCTGCACACGAAGAGCAACAGGAGCCTACATGTCCACCATCAAGGAGGTTGCCAGCCTCGCAGGAGTATCCCCCGCCACGGTCTCCCGTGTCATGAATGGCGAAGTGCCGGTGGCTGAAAAGACACGCCAGCGGGTCGAGGACGCGATGCAACGCCTGGGCTACCGCCCCAACTCCTTCGCTCGTTCGCTGGCCTCCAACCGTTCCGACTGCATCGGCCTGGTCATCTCTCACCTCGCCGGCCCCTTCATGGGCACCATGATGGTGAACTTGGAAGAACGCCTTCGCCTTAACCAGAAGTCCTTGCTGGTGTCCTCGGGACACAACGAACTGTCCCGCGAGATGGAGTCGATCGACTTCCTGATGTCGCGACGCTGCGATGGCCTCCTGGTTCAATCCGACCGCCTGAGTGATGACGCCCTGATAGCCTTGGCGACGGAGATCCCGCTGGTCGTCATCAACCGCCTGGTGCCTGCGCTGGCTAGCCAGTGCAGCTACGTCGACAACCAGCGAGGAAGCTACTTGGCTACCCGCCACCTGATCCAACAGGGACACTGTCACATCGCCTGTATCACCGGCCCGCTGTGGAAGCAGGACGCCGCCCAGCGGCTGGCAGGCTTCCGCCAGGCCATGGCCGAGGCAGGCCTGCAGGTGCCGGAGGCCGCCGTGATTGAGGGAAGCTGGCAAGAATCCAGCGGACGAATTGCCGTGGATACCCTACGACAGCGAAACCTTCACTTTACGGCCCTCGCGGTGGGCAATGATGACATGGCCATTGGCGCCATGATGCGGCTACAGGCACTGGGCCTGAACGTCCCCAGGGACGTCTCGCTGGTGGGGTTCGACGATGAAGTCTACGCCCACTACGTTACCCCCGGCCTAACGTCGGTCCACGTCCCGGTAGACCGTATGGCCCAGGCCGCCAGTGGCCGGTTGCTGTCACTCGCCTATGACGAGCCCTGGGAAGGCGAACGCTGCTTTGCGACTCACCTGGTGGAGCGCGGCACCGTGGCTCCGCCGCCATAGCGAAAACGAGGTAAGGAACCTCTCGGCGACAAGCTTTGACACAACCGCCTCACTTGCTAGGCAAGCGAGGCGGTTTATTTTGTCACGCACGGCTGGTAACCCATGTTTCGTCGAAGGCAGCCACTCATGGTAGGTTCCACTTATGAGTAGGTGGACACCTACTGTGATGGGTATACCTTCGGCAGACGGGTTCACCGGCCGGAGACGACCTACCGCCCAGGCATGCCCCAGATACGAAAAAACCCCGACCTGTAAAGGACCGGGGTTTTCTCTCAATAAG
>CETM01106641.1_pt1 | contig 13360 bp, 12 predicted proteins | sample 361451 | NCBI WGS metagenome assembly CETM01 (sample SAMEA2622690, study PRJEB7988) | marine metagenome | isolation source: saline water (ENVO:00002010), including
TCATCAATCTCAGTAATAAACATATTTTCTCTATATTTATCCCAATGCCCTGACTCCTCCCAAAGTTTTCTATCTACAACTTCAGGAGTATTTATCTCCTGGTAATCTGATTCTATTTGTTTAGTCCTCATAAAATCTTCTAAGACTCTATATATTGTCCAGCCTTTTGGGTGCCAAAATACCATGCCAGGAGCTTCTTCTTGAAAATGGAATAGATCAAGTTGTCTACCCAATCTTCTATGGTCTCTTTTCTCTGCCTCTTCCAATTGAACTAGATGTTTTTTTAGCTCTTTAGGAGTTGACCAGGCAGTTCCATAAATCCTCTGTAACATTTCGTTTTGAGAATCACCACGCCAATAGGCACCTGAGACTTTTGTTAACTTGAAAGCTCTTAAGTGCTTCGTATTTGTTACATGAGGCCCTCTACACATATCCGTGTACTCCTCATGATGATATAAAGCAATTATTTCGTTATCAGGTATTTCTTCTGCTAAAACTACTTTGTAAGGCTCATCTCTTTCTTTAAAAGTGTTTATAGCCTTTTTTTTAGATACTACTTCTCTAACTACTGCATAGTCAGTTTTTGCTAGTTTATGCATACGTTTTTCTATTGTTTGCAGGTCATCGTCATTTAAAGACTTATCTAACAAAATATCGTAATAAAAACCATGTTCAATTACTGGTCCTATTGCTAACTGGACCTCAGGATAAAGTTGTTTTATTGCATGTGCTAATAAATGGGCACAAGAATGTCTTACTACTTCAATGCCCTCATCATCTTTAGATGTAATAATTTCTACAGTCGCATCTTCTTTAATTAATTCAGATGCATCTACAAGAAGACCATCAATCTTTCCAGCAACCGTTGCTTTTGCTAAAGAAGGTCCAATATCTGCAGCTAAATCTTCTATGGAGATAGGTTCATCAAATTTTCTTTTGGATTTATCTGGAAGTGTAATTTCAGGCATACTCAGTGGTGTCCTATACCAAAGGACACATGTTTCCTTTAATTCTATTTGTTGTTAAAAGTAAAATCAATGGTTATGGGGATATGAGAGTAAAATCCCATTTCTTATCTTTTAAGGTAAAAAGCTCTCTTTTATGAAGCCTATTTTCTTGATTTGACCAAAATTCAAATAAATAAGGTTTCATAATAAAACCACCCCATCTATTTGGTCTTTTAATTTCTATTCCTGCATTTTGGGATTCAACTAATTTAGCCTTTCGCTGCAAGCTTTGGTATGAATCTAAAATTTCACTTTGTTTTGAGGCGACAGCAGATACTTGAGAGCCTCTAGGCCTAGAACGAAAATATTCATCAGACTCCTCCTGGCTCACCTTGATACAAATTCCTTCTATTCGAATCTGTTTATTTGTTTTTTCCCACCAGAAGTTCATTGCTACTTTGTTATTATTAAGAATCTCATTTCCCTTTTTTCCTTCATAATCAGTAAAAAAAACAAGACCATCATCTGAGAGCCTTTTTAAAAGTACCATTCTTGAAGAAGGTTGTCCTTTTTGATTTACAGAAGCTAGATTTAGAGCATGAGGCAGTCCAACTCCACTTTTTTTTGCTGCTTGAATCCAATCATGAGTTCTTAAAATAGGCTCCTGGGAGGCATCTATTAATTGATATAGATCCATCTACTTCTTAGCTGAAACCCAATAATCAAGACTCAAATATTTTCCACCGCCTAGACAAATTAAAAGAAAAAGCATTAAAGCGTAAGTTGCAGCAAATTCAATTCCGTTTGCTTCATGTGGCCAGCCATTTTCGTAGTGAACTAAATAACCGGCAAAAAACATTATTACTATAAGAGGAATAGAAACCCACCTTACAAAAAGTCCTATTAGTAATAGAGCCGCTCCGCCAGATTCAACAATGATAACCAACCAACTAACAATTTCAGGAAATGGAATTCCTACAGTTCCTAAATAAGCTGAAAATTTATCAAAAGTATCAACCTTACCTATGCCTGCGTACCAGAAAACAAAGAACAGATAGATTCTTAGCAAGAAAAGTCCAATAAAATCTATTGCTTGAAGGCTGACTAAAAAATTATGAATCTTTGTTATAAATGACATCAACTATAAAATTATAACTTCCTCAAGATTACACTTCCAACAGAATAACCTGCTCCAAAAGAACATATCACACCTAATTCCCCTGAATTAATATCAGAATTATTTTTATGGAAGGCTATTATTGAACCAGCTGAACTAGTATTGGCATACTCGTTTAAAACAATGGGCATTTCTTTGCCCTTTGCTTCCCTGCCCAATATCCGTTTTGCAATTGATTCGTTCATGTTTAAATTAGCTTGATGCAACCATAATCTATAGACGCCTGAAACTTCTATATTCAACTCAGTTAAATGAGATTTGATATGCTCTTCTACTAATGGAACTACATCTTTGTATACCTTTCTTCCATTTTGGATAAAAAGCTTATCAGGAGCTTCTGAATCAGAATTCTCAGGTTTGTTTAAAAACCCAAAATTATTTCTTATATTATTGGAAAATTTGGTTTTTAATTTAGTACCTAATATCTCAAAGGCTTTCGGATGAGGATTTCCATCATTTTTTTCTAAAACAATTGAGGTACAAGCATCACCAAAAATAAAGTGCCCATCTCTATCTCTAAAATTTAAATGAGCGGTACATATATCTGGATTAACAACCAAAATTCTTTCTGCCACTCCACTTAATATATCGTTACATGCATTTTGAATAGCAAATGTTGAGGAAGAACAAGCAACATTCATGTCATAAGCATAACCTTCAATATTGAGAGCTTCTTGAATCTCAATTGCCACTGCAGGATAGGCCCTTTGCAAATTAGCACAGCCACAAATTACTGCGTCTATATCTTGAGCATCTCTTCCAGCATTTTCCATAGCTTCTCTACATGCATCTACTGCTATTTCAGCTTGGATAGACATTTCTTCATTAGACCTCTCCTTAAGATTGGGTCTCATCCTTTCAACGTCCAAAATACCTTCTTTATCTAATACAAATCTTTGCTCTATGCCTGAGACTTTCTTAATAAAATCAGTATCTGAATGCACTAATGCCTCTAATTTACCGGATTTAATTAATGCTTCATTTTCCAAATTGTACTTGTCTACATAATTATTATAGCTATCTACTAATTCTTCATTTGAGATTCTTTCACTAGGTGTATATAAACCCGTACCTGTAATCAAAACTGACATTCACTAATAATATGTTAAAAAAGCAAATAAATCTAAATACTTGATCTTATTTTTTTAGATTTTCTATTTCTTCATACGCCTGTTGAATTTGGATAAATTTTTCTTTCGCTTTTTCAAGTAACTCATCCGGTAATCCTTTAGAAATTAATGTATCTGGATGAAACTCTCTTCTTTTTTTCTGATACTCTTTCTTGATATCAATTAAAGACATATCTCTAGTTACTCCTAAAACCAAGTAGGCATCAGAAAATTGGTTTTCAAATTTTGTTTTTAATTCTTCATACAAATTAGAACGAATGTTAAAAATTTCAGGCACTTCTTTAAGTAAATGCTCTTCAGATGAGTGTAAGACTCCATCAGCCATTGCTAGCTCAAAAAGCAGTTCATAAAACATAATTAAAGAGTTTTCATTTTGAGATAGCATCGAAGCTAATTGAACTGCATAATCTTGAAAAGAATGAGAATCATCCTTTGCTTGATTAAAAATTTGTATAGCGAATGATCGCTGATCCGGAGGAAAGTTAAATCTCTCTTTAATATATGAGTCTACCTTATCTACCTCTTCCCTGCTTACTACACCATCGGCTTTTGCTAATTTAGCAAGGCAAGCGAAGAGAGCAGTAAAAAAAGCGGCCTGGTTCCTCTGATTAGAAGAAAAAGACTGCTTACCCTTAGATCCAAATTTTGAGCCTAGAACAGCTCCCAATACAGCACCCAAAGGACCTCCGAGAGCTCCTCCTATCATGCCTCCTATTAGAGAATTTATGAAACTCATTACAAAAGATATTGTAATGCAGTGAAATTTATATAAAACTAATACTTAATTAATTTCAAAGGGAGAATATGAGTTTACCAGTTGTAGAGTATTTAAAATTACCTAAAGGTAAGGACCCTTACCTCGAAGGACATAAGTGCAGTAAATGTGGCTCGATATTTTTAGGAGAGAGAAATGTCTGCTCTAACTGTTTCTCAAGAGATAGCATGAAAGCAGTTAAGCTTGGCAATAAAGGGAAATTATATTCTTACTCTATTGTCTTTAGATCTTTTCCAGGTATAGATGTACCTTATATATCTGCAATAGTTGACTTAGATGGTGGAGGAACAATTAAAGGAAACTTAATAGAGTGTGATCCTGATCCTGACAAAATTAAATTTGATATGCCAGTAGAAGTAGTATTTGATGACGCTTTAGGAAGAAAAGATTCAGACGGTAACTCTTATATTAGCTATTTCTTTAAACCAACTTCTTGAAGGAGAACAGTATGAGTGATGTATATGTATTAGGTGTAGATATGATTAAATTTGGAAGATTCCCTGATAGGACTGTTCCAGATTTAGGAGCTGAAGCTGCTCTTCTGGCTCTAGATGATGCAGGACTAACTATAGAAAATATGGAAGCCTTTTATTGCGGTAATTTAGGTCAAGCTAATGCTATGGTTGGTCAACGTATCCTTCAAGAAATAGGACAAACAGGTATACCTGTCGTCAATTGTTCTAATGCTTGTGCTACTGGTGCAACCGCCTTCAGAGAGGCTTGGACATCCATTAAAGCAGGATTATACGATGTTGTGCTAGCTGTTGGCGTTGAACAAATGGGAACTGGCTTACTAGGGGGAGCTGGGGGAGGCAAAGGTATCCCCAAGGAAGGCTTGCTGGGTTCAGGTACAATGCCTGCAGTTTTTGCAGAGGCAGGTATGGAGCATTCCAGACAATATGGAACAACCTTTGAACAATTTGCAAAGATCTCAGTTAAAAACCACCATCATTCAACCATGAACCCTAAAGCCAGATACCAAATCGAGACACCTTTAGAAGAGGTTATGAACGCAGAGATGATTTCATACCCTAATACTAAACTTATGTGTTCAGTAAATGTAGATGGTGCTGCTGCAGCTGTACTTGTCTCAGAAAAGAAAGCAAAAGAGTTAGGAAAGGAAAGATCGGTTCGAGTTAAAGCCTCTGTTCTTACTAGTGATCCCTATCAAGAGAGGGATTTAGTTATGCCAGATGTTAATTCATGTACTCGAAAAGCTGCTAAAGAAGCTTATGAAATGGCTGGACTCGGTGCAGATGATATTGATCTAGTTGAACTCCATGATTGTTTTGCCACTGCAGAGATGCTTCATTACGAGAATTTAGGTCTGTGTAATGATGGAGAAGCAGGAAGGCTGATAGACGAAGGAGAAGTTGAATTGGGGGGGAGAATACCAGTAAATGTTTCCGGGGGCTTACTTTCTAAAGGACACCCCTTAGGAGCAACTGGTATAGCTAATATATATGAAGTTTGCACTCATCTTCGAGGCGAGGCTGGTGAAAGGCAAGTTGAGGGTGCCAAAATAGGTCTTACCCATGTAATTGGACTGGGTAGTGCGTGCGGAATTCATATCTTAGAAAAAGCTTAAGATACAATAATGTTGGTTGGTGTCGTTAGCGATACTCACAACAATATCCGAAATGTTAAAGATATTATCAATATTTTTAATAAGGAAAATGTTGAAATCGTTATACATACAGGAGATATAAGCAAGCCCCATACTCTAGAACTATTTTCAAAACTTAATTGTCCATTGATGGGAGTATTTGGCAATAATGATAGAACCGAGAAAGGCCTTGAAGAAGTATGTAAAAAAAATGGTTTTGATATAAAGAATCCACCTTATTCAATATCTTTGCAAAAAAAGAATATTGTTATCTTTCACGAACCTGATGCTATTCATGAATACTTAGAAAAAAATAAAGAGATTGATTTAATTTTACATGGGCATACTCATAGATATAGGGAAGAACTAATAGGAAATGTTTTATGTTTTAATCCAGGGGAATGTGCTGGATTAGTTGCTGGAAAAAATGCAATAGGTATCATTGATTTAAATCTCCTAAAAATTAGAAGAATATTTTTTTAATCCTTAAAAATAACCAGAGTATAAATAAAGAGATAGGCAAAGTTAGAAATAAAGGCCTTAAAACTCTTAACGAATATTCTTCAAGGAAAACTAAATTAAAAAAGAAAGTAAATAATGAAGGAGCATAATTTGAAGTGCCAATTTCTATTTGAGCTGGAGTTAAAAGGATTACTAAGCAAACATAAATAACTATAAATCCTCTATTAAATCCTTTACTAATCACATAACTCAGACAAAAGGCAGAAAGAATGTAAAAAAACCAAAACATCTATCTCTCTAATAGAATCTTCTCAAGCGGAGCTTTAATTAGTTGTTTTCTCCAATTCGTAATAAACCTCGAGGCATCTCTAAACCCTTGATGAAGAACCAATCTAAGAAATTCTTTTTGGTTTTTCTTCGAAAATAATAAAGTGGGGTTAACTGCTTCTTTTTCAGCTACACTTTCAACAATCTCATTAAATTTCTTTAACAGATTATTTTCTTCACTTTTTGTTAACTTAATTTCTACTGCTTCTTCTTGTTTTATAGGTTCAAAAATTAGAGATATAAGGGCATTTATTTCTTCATTAAGCCAACCTATCTTATTTGATTTGACTAATTCTTTTTCTTGCTCATTAAACAAGTGAATTAAATACTCAACATCTGTTGCCGCATAATTTAATTGAGAGTCAGATAGTGGCCTCCTTATCCAATTGGATCTAGTTTCATGTTTATCTAAAATTATCTCTAACTTCTCTTCAACTAAACCTTGATATCCAATAGAGTATTCGCCATCGAGTAAAGCATTTGCTAATTGTGTGTCAAATAGATTAACCATTATTTTATTAGTCCATGAATAAATTGCTTCAAGATCTTCCTTACATGAATGAAAAATTTTTAGGACTGAATCCGAAAATAAGAAATCACATTCGTTGTTTGGATTACTTATTAAGACTGTATCAATGAGATAGATTTCTTCACCATCATTTACTTGCAGCAAAGCTAACTTCATATTGTTCTTCGAAGTTCTTCTAAACTCAGTATCAACTCCCAAACAGGGCTTACCAATAAGCTCTTTATTTAAAAAAGATAGGTCTTCTATATTATCTATATAAGTAAACAATTTATTATATTTTAAGTTTCTATATTCTGGAGCGAGATAACATCAACTATTTCTTCTACTGATTCGTAGCCCTGTATGATCTTTGAAAAGATCTCTTTTAAAGCAAGGACATCATTATTTTTCTCAGCTTCTTTTATTTCGTCAATTAGTCTTTCAATTTTTTCTTTAGAAATAAACTCTTCTTCAGCTCTGAGGATTTGTTTGTGATCTGTTTCACTAATATTATCCCCTATTAATAATTCTTCATATAATTTCTCTCCGGGTCTGAGTCCTGTAAATATTATATCTATATCACCTTTAGGATTATTTTCATCTTTTACTTCAAAGCCACTTAGATTAATTAATCTTTTAGCCAAGTCTAAAATTTTTACTGACTCTCCCATGTCTAAAACAAAAACATCACCCCCCTCTCCCATGGCTCCAGCCTGTATAACCAATTCAGCTGCTTCAGGAATAGACATAAAATACCTTGTAACCTCAGAGTTTGTAACAGTTACAGGCCCTCCCTCTCTGATTTGTTTTTGAAACAAAGGTATTGCTGATCCAGAAGAACCTAAGACATTGCCAAACCTAACCATAGTCATCCTGGTTATATTATTTGCTTTCTTATCATTAGAATAAGATTGTAAAATCATTTCAGCAAACCTCTTAGTTGCTCCCATAATATTTGTAGGTCTAACAGCTTTGTCTGTCGATATAAGAACGAAGGTTGCAACTTTGTATTTAATTGCAGCCTCTACACAAACTTTAGTGCCAATAATATTATTGAAGGTTCCTTCGAAAGGGTTCTCTTCAACCAAAGGTACATGTTTATAAGCAGCCGAATGATAGATGGTGTCTATTTCAAAACTTAGACAAACGTCTTCCATCCTTTTCTTGTTAGTAACACTAGCAATTATAGTTTTTATCTGTGTATTGAATCGAGACGACTCAATCTCATTCTTTATCTCATACAATGCGTATTCATTCGAATCCAGAAGTATTAATGTCTTTGGTTTATTTCTTACTACTTGTCTAGCAATCTCCGAACCAATTGACCCTCCTGCACCAGTAATTAGAACTGTCTTATTTTTAATATTTCTATCTAATAGCTCTTGATTCGCCTCCACTTCATACCTTCCAAGCAAATCTGTTATGTCTACCTCTTTTAGCTCAGAGACAAGAACTTTGCCTTGAGCTAACTCAGCCAAACCAGGAAGTATTCTTACTTTAACTGAGTATTCCTCTATTTCTTTGAGTAATTCTCTTAAGATAGCTCTTGAAGCAGAAGGTATAGCTATAAGCACTTCGTCTACCTTGTTCCTCTTTACCAATCTTTCCAGTTTCTTCGGATGAAGGACCTTTACTCCTCCTAAGAAAGTATTATGTAACGCGGGATCTCTGTCTATGAAAGCTACAGGTTGCATCTCTGAACTTACTCTCAAAGCTCCAGCTAATTGAATTCCAGCTGATCCAGCACCATAAATTACAACCTTTTTCTCAGACTGTCTGTCTGATAAATAATAGTATGCACTCAATCTCGATGTAATAACTAAAAAGGAAAAGGTTACAAAACCTACTAACCATCCTTCTAAGCTAATAAGCGGTTCATAATTTTCACTAGACCAGAATGTTAAAAAATAAGAAGAGAGAAGTGTTAAAAATAGATTTGCAATAAAAACAAATAAAATAGCTCTAGCTATGATTATGATTACTGATAAGTCTATATATCTAACTATAGAACTATAAACACCCAAGTACCAAAAGGAAATAACACTAAAAAAGGGCAGCCATAGCAATCTAAAAAGATTTTCAGTGCTTATCAAACTAAAGTCGATATTACTGATCATTAAAGCAAAAAATGTTGCAGCACACATGCTGAGGAAATCAATTGATAAGATGATGAGTTTCTTATTAAATCTAGAGACTGATAATAGAGTGTTTTTAAAGCTCACAAATATTTTTTAAATTTAGATTGTTGTTTAATAAGAAACACCTTCTTTCTTAATAGACTTGATTATAGTAAGCCAAATTCTGCAGATATCAAAACTAAAGGAAGCTTTAAATAAACTCCCTTGGGCATATTTGGGCTTGTCAGTTAATACAAAAAAGGTAATCAATTAGTTTTACGTATTTATTTTAGCCAATAAGCTTTTGTAAATCTCGAAGATATATAGAATACTCATCCTAATATGTGTGGAATTGCTGGTTTTCTGTCTAGACAAGAATTTTCTGATGATTATTGGATAAATAATTTACAAGCTATGGCATCTTCTTTGATCCATAGAGGACCGGATGAAGAAGGTATTTGGTTTGATAGATCACAAGGAATAGGATTTTCTCATAGGAGACTGTCAATTCTAGATCTTACCGAGACTGGTAATCAGCCTATGCATTCAGCTTGCAATAATTACGTCATAACTTTTAATGGTGAAATTTATAATCACCTAAAAATTAGAAAGAAATTAAAAGAGCAAAATCTTATTAATCATTGGAAAGGGACATCGGATACTGAAACGTTTCTTGCTGCCTTCTCGAGCTGGGGAATAAAAAAGACTTTAGAAGAGAGTAGAGGGATGTTTGCTTTTTCATTATGGGATAAAAGGAAAAAGGAATTAATTTTGGGTAGAGATAGGTTTGGTGAGAAGCCGCTCTATTATGGATGGAATGGAAATATTTTCTTATTCGGCTCAGAATTGAAGGCATTAAAAAGCCATGTTAGTTTCATAGAAGAAATTGATAAGGAAGCTTTATCTCTGTACCTCCAAAACTCTTATGTTCCTTGCCCCAGATCAATTTATAAAAATATAAAAAAATTAGAACCTTCCACTATTGCAAAAATTTCTTTTAATTCAAATCAAGTAAAAAAAGAAAATTTTTGGGACTTGGAAAATACCTTAGACAACTCAAAAAGTAATTTATATTCTTCTAAGGCTGAAGCGGTTAAAGATCTAGATAATTTACTAAATGAGGTAGTAGAAGAACAGATGATATCCGATGCCCCATTAGGAGGGTTTTTATCTGGAGGAATAGATTCCTCTCTAATATTGTCTATTATGCAATCGCAATCGAGCAAGCCAATTAAAAGCTTTACAATTGGTTTTACAGAAAAGGAATTTGATGAAAGCACCTATGCTTCTAATGTTGCAAAATATTTAGGAACTGAACATACAGAGCTTATCGTATCTTCTAGTGATCTACTTTCAGTAGTTCCAAAATTGAGTAAAATATATGATGAACCCTTTGCTGATTCATCTCAAGTACCTACTTTTCTTTTATCGAGTTTAGCATCCAATAAGGTAAAAGTTTCTTTATCGGGAGATGGTGGGGATGAAATATTTGCTGGTTATAATAGGCATCGATTTGTTAATAACACATGGCCTAAACTAAATTATGTACCTCTTAAACTCAGAAAGTCCTTTGCTGAAAAGATAATTGGTCTATCTCCTGAGGAAATTAGAAAATTAATTAAGTTTCTGCCTATTTCAAGTCATAAACAAAATAATTTAGGAGGTTTATTGATTAAAATCGCTAATGTGATTGGAGCAGATAACATAACTGAGTATTATGAAAATCTTATTTATCAAACTGATAAGCCCTCTGAAATACTTCATGAAAAAAACCAACCATATGAAATAGGACGGAAAAATAATTCAAAATTGGATATCGGAAGCTATTCTGATTTAGAAAAGGTAATGATTATGGATACAATTAACTATCTCCCCGATGATATCTTAGTAAAAGTTGATAGAGCCTCGATGAGTGTATCGTTAGAAACACGAGCTCCTTTCCTTGATCCTAGAGTTTTTAAATATGCTTGGTCTTTACCTTCTGGACTAAAAATTAATGGTTCTAAAACTAAATTTATTTTAAGAGAGGTATTATCAAACTATATTCCTAAAAAAATGATCGAAAGACCAAAGAAAGGATTTGGAATTCCTTTGGACGATTGGCTAAGAGGACCTTTAAGAGACTGGGCAGATGCTTTGCTAAATAAAGAACTTATAAATTCTGAAGGGTTATTGAATGCTAATACTGTACAAAAAATATGGCATGATCATGTTAAAGGGAAAGCAAATAGAGGCCCATTATTATGGAATATACTTATGTTTCAGTTATGGCTAAAAGATAAATAAAATAAAAGAAAATGAAAGATAGAAAAATTGCTATTGTCGGTTTAGGTTACGTTGGTTTACAGGTTGCAGTAGCCTTTAGTAAAAAAAAGAAGATAACTGCTTATGACATTAACCCTTTAAGGATTCAAGAACTTTCTGAAGGTTACGACAAGACAAATGAGGTTTCAAATAAAGATCTAAAAAATTCGAACTTATTTTTTACTTCGTCACTTGAAGACTTAAAAGAATCTGATTTTTATATAGTTGCGGTGCCAACCCCGATAGACAAATTTAATAATCCTGACCTTGCCATTTTAAAGAATGCAACCAAATCAATCTCTAAAGTTCTTAAAAAGGAAAATATTATTGTATTTGAATCAACCGTATACCCTGGAACTACAGAGGAAATTTGTATTCCTATCTTAGAAAAAGAATCTAGATTGACCTTAAATAAAGATTTTTATGTTGGTTATAGCCCTGAAAGAATAAACCCTGGAGATAAAAATCATACCTTTGAGAATATTAATAAAATTGTTTCAGCTTCTAATAAGAATTCTCTTAAAATTATATCTGATACTTATTCTTCAGTTCTAAATGCTGAAATCCATAAAGCAAAGAATATTAAAACAGCTGAAGCTGCTAAAGTAATAGAAAATACTCAAAGGGATTTGAATATTGCCTTAATAAATGAATTGGCTATGTTATTCAAATTAATGGGATTAGAAACTTCAGATGTCTTAGAGGCAGCTTCTACGAAATGGAATTTCTTGGACTTCAAGCCTGGTTTAGTTGGCGGACATTGCGTAGGGGTTGATCCTTATTATTTAACCCATAAAGCTAAGGAATTAGGATTTGATCCACAAGTTATTTTATCCGGAAGGAAGGTTAATGATTCAATACCAGATTTTATTAGCCAAGAAATATTTAAATTATTATTAATGACAGGGAAGAAGCTGGATGAGGTCAATATAAATTTCCTAGGCATTACATTTAAAGAAAATTGTCCTGACATAAGAAATTCTAAAGCAGCTGAAATATATAAAATTTTGAAAAGGCAAGTTAAGTCAGTGAATGTATGTGATCATTGGGCATTGAAAGATGAAGTTAAAACTGAATTAGAAATTTCTCTTGTAGATTTTGAAGATCTACCAAAAGCTGAAGTTACAATAATCGCCACTTGTCATGATGATTTCTCATCAATCTCTCTTCAAAGACTTGAAGAACTTACAGTTTCTGAAGGACTTGTTATAGATGTCAAAAATGTCTTACCTAATTCTTTTGCTGATAGCGATTTAAAAATCTGGAAACTTTAAATTGGAAATTTAACCCTTGAAGAAAAAGTCAATTATATTTATATGTGGTAACGGAGATACCTTGATCAATTTTAGAAAAGAATTTATTCAATGTTTTCTAGAAAGAGGTTATGAGGTTTATGCAATAGCACCAGAGATAAGCTCTTCTGAACATACCAAGCTCTCAGAATTAGGTGTTTCTTACAGAGAAGTTCCATTTAGAAGAAAAGGAATTAATCCTATAGAATTTATAAGAAGTATTTACCTCATATATATTGAGATTGATAATATAAAACCTGATCTTGTTTTTAGTTATACCCATAAATCAGTTGTAATAGGCTCAATTGCTTCTAGATTTGCTAGAGTAAAAGGTATTTATTCTATGATTACAGGCAGGGGTCATATTTTTGATAAAGAAACATTATTTAAAAGACTAAGATGTTTTTTTGGAGTTCTTTCATTTAGATTCTCTCTTAAATACAATGATAAGGTTTTTTTTCAAAACCCAGATGACATAAAGTTATTTTTAAGAGCCGGTGCTCTAAAAAAAAATAAAGTTATTAGGGTAAATGGTTCAGGAGTTAATTTAGATTATTACGAAGAAACTGAATTACCAGAAAATTTGATTTTTCTTTGTGCAGCTAGATTGCTGAAGTCCAAGGGTTTAGTTGAATTTGCAGAGGCTTTTAAGTTATTTAAAAGCGAATTCCCCAGCTCTAGAGCTTTATTGGTAGGCTCACCGGACGATCATGAT
>CETM01067813.1_pt1 | contig 13352 bp, 10 predicted proteins | sample 361451 | NCBI WGS metagenome assembly CETM01 (sample SAMEA2622690, study PRJEB7988) | marine metagenome | isolation source: saline water (ENVO:00002010), including
ATCTTTAACTATGTTGTCTATATTCAAAAAAAAATTATTTGCTGACATTTCAGGAAGTGCAGATGATATGCCGCCACATGTATCTGCTGTTTTATGTCTAATGATTGAAATTGCTCGTATGGATGGAAAAATAGATGAGAGTGAAATAGATGAGATTAAAAATTTCTATTCAGATTTATATCCTAATGGTAACTTTTCTGAAGCATTTGAAGAGCTTAAAGATTGGACAAGCCATAAGGAGTCTTTCAATCCTTTCATCAACATCATAAACAGCAATTGCACAAAAAGAATGAAAATGGAAATATTATCTAATATCTGGGATGTAATTTTGTCTGATGATCATGTTGATCAATATGAAAATTCTCTTTTTATGAAGATTGGTGAAATGTTGCTTATTAGCAAAGAAGAGCTTTTAAGTATACAAGGGTAAGTTAAGATGCAAGTCGCAAGTGTTCTAATAAGTCGTCTTCAAATTGAAGGAGAATTTCGGGCTCAATCAAATGCCTCATTTGTTCAATAATTTTCAGTTTGCTTCGTGGTATTAATTTATGCATCTTATAAGCATTCTTAATATGAATCATGGGATCATGCTTGCCGTGAATAATTAAAGTCGGCGCTTCAATTTTTTGTATTTTTTTTAACCTGTCTCTAGAAGCCAATATTGACAAAAGTTGTCTTGCATACCCTGAACCATCTTTGGCACGATTTAAGTTTTTAATTGTTTCTTCTCTAAATTCTGGAGTATCAACAACCCGATCCTCCATACCAATTAGTGAGACAATTTTTATTTCTCTTTTTATTACCTCCTCAGCCGATGCGTTTGGATTTTTCGATCTTGCCATCATAAGCTCTCTTACTGGTTTTGATGGAGCATTGATTGGGCTAGGAGTTGAAGCTGTCGATGCAATTAAGGTGAATGATTTAACTTTCTCAGGATATTGAGCGCATATGATCTGAGCAATCATACCGCCCATTGAGGTTCCTAAAATATGAGCCTGCTCAATTTTCAATGTCTCAAGTAGTTTTATTCCATCATCTGCCATATCGTCGATGGTATATTCTGCTTTAATAGGCAATCTCAAAAAATATTTGATGTAATCCAATACAAAAGATGGAGTGCCTGAAAATCTTGAGGACAAACCAACGTCTCTATTGTCATAAGTAATGGGCCTAAAATTATGTGATTGTAAAAAATTAATGAGATGGGGAGGCCAGTGCACTAATTGAGCCCCCAAACCATGCACCATCAGAATTGGATCTCCATTTACTGGACCATAGTCTCTGTAAAAGATTTTGACTCCGTTATTTTCAGCGAAACCTTCAGAATATTGATCAGTTGAATTCATAAATTTTTAAGCACTTTCTCCAATATATTTTTATACTAATGCACTCTTCATATATTACCAACCGAAGTTAAGGCTGTTATAGTCAATGAATATTTATGACCTCAAATACAATACCCAATCAAGTTAGAGTAGCGTATGGCATAGGAGACTATGCAATTTGTTTATATTGGAGTGGAGTAGGTTTATACCTTTTGTATTTCTATACGGATGTGGTTGGTATAACTCCCTTGCTAGCAGGCTGGATATATGCAATAGGTATAGCTTGGGACGCTATTACAGATCCATTTATGGGCTATCTAGCTGAAAGAACCAGAACTAAAATGGGAAGCTATAGACCATATATCTTTTATGGCGCAATTCCACTAGCTTTTTCTTTTGTGTTGCTTTTTTGGGTCCCTCCATTTGAGGGCATTGCACTATTTATTTTTTTATTAATGGTTAATTTACTTCACAGAACTTGTTTTACCATTGTCAGTGTTCCTTATTCCTCTCTTACCGCAAGAATCACTGATGATAGTGATGAGCGAACCAAGCTGACTACTGCAAGAATGATAGGAGCTTCCTTTGGAACTCTGTCGGTTTCAGCTTTGGGGTTCCCAATTATTTTATGGTTTGGAGCAGGGGATGAAGCATTAGGCTTTATTTTTCTTGGAATGGTTTGTGGTCTTACAGCTATTCTCATTTTAAGTATCACTGTTCGATTTGTTAAAGAGAGGGAGTTCAAATTTAGCCCAACTGAGATTCCAAGTTTTTCAAGGGTAGCTAAATCAGTTGCAAAGAATTATCCATTTTGGATTGTTTTTGGGTCCATTCTAATTCTTGGGTCTACCTCCATCATGTTTAACAACAACTTAATATATTTTGTTAAATACTCACTTGATCTTCATGAATATCAAGGTTTAATTTTAGGAGTGAGCAGTGGAACTGCTCTTTTAGCCATTCCTTTTTGGGCATATACAGCACTAAAAATTGGAAAGAGAAACTCATGGATGGCCTCAATGGCATTATTGTCAGTAGGATTTTTAGTTTTCTACTTTTATCCAATAAACTCTCTCAATGAATTACTGCTTGTATTGGGATTTATAGGGATTGGCAATGGCGCTACTGGAGTATTATTTTGGTCAATGCTTCCAGATACAATCGAATATGGAGAATGGAAAACAAAAGTTAGAACAGAATCTTCATTATATGGCTTTATGACTTTTGCACAAAAAGGTGCAATAGCCTTTGCAGCAATTTTGTTGGGCATGGCATTAACTCAAATTGGTTTTGAGCCTAATGAAGTTCAGTCAGATGAAACATTAGCTGGATTAAAATTCATCATGACTTGGATACCTTTAACAGGAATTTTGATTAGTTTTGTACTTGTTTATTTTTATCCGATAGACAAGAGCTTTCATCAAAATTTAATAAATGAAATTGAGGAAAGAAAACTAGACAATGCGTCAAATTAATTGGGGAATAATTGGCTCTGGTTCTATTGCCAATGCATTTTCTTATTCTATACAAGCCTCAACAAACTCTAAATTAATTAGCGTCTTTGGGCGAAATCCTAGGAAGGTAGATATTTTTGCTAACAAGTTTGATATTAGCGCTCATCATCAATTAGATAATCTTATTTCTTCTGAGGAAATAGATGCTATCTATATTGCAACTCCTCACAGCGAACATTTTTTTTATGCATTAGAAGCAATTAAAAATGGAAAACATGTTCTTTGTGAAAAGCCATTCACAATGAATGCATATGAAAGCATGATTTTGCTAGACCTTGCTATTGCCAAAAATGTCTTCTTGATGGAAGCATTTATGTATAGAACTCATCCTCAGACAAGAAATATTTTAGATAATTTGAATTTTTTATCAGATGTAAAATCAAAAATTATGATAGAGGCTTCTTTCGGGTTTAAAGCTGATGTTGCGGCAACGCACAGACTTCGTAACCCTGAGTTAGGCGGAGGCGCAATCTTAGATATTGGATGTTATCCATTGACAATGGTTAAATTAATAGCAGGTCAATTACAGGGCCTTGCTTTTGCAGAGCCAAAAAGCCTCTCAGCAACTGGTCAGTTAGATGTGACAGGTGTCGATCTGCAGTCACATGCGCATTTAATTTTTTCAGATCTAGTTGAAGCAAAAATAAGTTGCGCTATAAATGAGGACTTTTCGAATAACCTAGTGATATCAAACGGTAAATATTCTATTAAAGTTCCTGATCCATGGCATTGTGGACAGTTTCAAGAAGGTAATTCATCTATTCATCTTTATCATGATGGCGGAGATAGCAAAGAAATTAAATTCACGGATGACATTGGTTTATTTACTAGAGAGATAGAGCATGCATCACAGTGTATTTTAGAGTCAAAAATTGAATCGAAGTTTATTTGCCATGCAGAGACTCAAAGTAATATGTTCTGGTTAGATAAGTGGCGACAAGAATTGAAAATTGATTGTCCCAAGGCTCTAATTAAAAACTCACCAATTTTCCAATCAAAAGCATATCTATTTCAGGAGTCTAAGCTAGAGAGCAATGATCTTCCTGGCTTGAGTAAGTCTGGCTCAAGGCTAGCATTAGGTTGTGATAATCAAACTTCAGATCTTCATGCGTTGACTATGTTTGATCATTTTTATGGATCTGGTGGCCGAATTTTTGATACTGCTTTTATCTATAATCATGGATTGGGAGACAAGTATCTTGGCGATTGGATCAATGCAAGAAGAGTTGAAGAAGATGTAATAATCTTAGGTAAAGGAGCCCACACACCAGAATGCGAGCCTAAGTATATTCGCCCGCAATTGCTCAAGTCTCTAGAGCGTCTAAGGATTTCAAAGCTTGACATTTTTTGTTTGCATAGAGATAACCCAGATATTCCAGCAGATGAATTTATTGATGCATTGGCTGAAATAAAAAGTGAGGGTCTAGTTAATTTAATAGGTGCTTCAAACTGGGAGATGGATAGATTTTCCGAAGCAAGAAATTATGCAATAAAACATGCAAAAGAACCTTTTACTGTCCTTAGTAATAATTTTAGCTTAGCTGAGATGATTAAACCCGTTTGGCCAGGTTGTGTTGGTGTTAATGATGATTATTTAAAATATCTTATTGAGGAGCGCATTATGTTATTTCCATGGTCTTCTCAAGCAAGAGGATTTTTTATCAAAAAAAAAGAAATTATGTCGAATGAGCACTTTTCAAATCCCACCCTCGATGAAGAAAAGAGAGTCTGGCATTATGAAAAAAATTTACAAAGAAGGCAGGTATGTTTTGAAATAGCTAAGGAAAGGAACGTGCAGCCTATTCAAGTTGCCTTAGCTTATGTATTGCAAAAATCAGAGCTAATTTTTCCCTTAATAGGACCTAGAACAATTTTTGAATCTAACAGCTCCATTCAAGCCACTCAACTTGAATTGACCCCTATAGAACTTCAAGCGCTTGTTCTAGATTAATGCTAGCTTCTAAAAGGATCTTTTCTGAGGATGATCCGATGAGAATTTTATATGTGCCCCCCCTTATTTGCCATGTATTTGTATCCACCGACCAATTGGAAAAATTTCTTGGCCCAAGTTTAATTTCTAGTTTTTTAATTTCATTGACACCTATGTCCTCTTTAACAAAACCCTGCAAAGTCATAAGAGGCTCCTGAGGAAGAGGGGCAGCAAAGCTTATGTAGCATTGAGCCGTCTCTGATCCAGCAATATCTCCAATGTTTTGAATATCAAATTTACATGAGACATTAAAACCGCCATCGGTAGTAACCTCTAGATTTTGATAATTAAATTTTGTATATGACAATCCGTGGCCAAAACAAAATAATGGCTCGATTGAGTTTCTTTGATACCATTTGTATCCAACCAGAAGTTTTTCATCATAGTTCATTTGTAAATCATTTCCTGGATATATTTTGTAAGCAGGAGTATCTTCTATTCTTACCGGGAAGGTTGTAGTTAATTTACCGGATGGATTCACTTGTCCAGATAAAATATCTACTAAAGCATTACCAAATTCTTGTCCCGCAAACCACGTTTGAACTATAGCATTTGCTTTCTTTGCCCATGGCATTTGAACAGGAGAACCAGTATTTATAGCTATGACTGTATTTTGATTGGCCTCTAGTACTGCTTCGATTAATTTATTTTGATTTGCAGGTAAATTGAAGTCAGCTCTATCATTTCCCTCTGTTTCCCAGTCTGAATTGGTTCCAACTATTAATAGAACCTCATCTGCATTGGATGCTATGTCTATGGCCTCTTGAAATATATCTACCTCGTCAGGAGCTTGACAACCTATATAGACTGCTGGAAATCCTCCTTCAAAATGATACTGAACCTCAATTTTATAAGTTATACCCTTTTTAAAATTCATAACTCCCTTTTTTGCAGCAGAACCAAAAGTAAAAAAGGCCTCACCAGGTTCGGTGCTAGTCCAATTATCAATTAGCTCATTTCCATCAATTAATAAGCGACACTGCCCAATGCCAAAAATTTCAAATTCGTGCGAGCCAGATATATCTGGTGTATATGCACAAGAAAATTTTACCGAGATATTTGGCCTATCTTTTGAAATTACATCTTTAGCAAAGCCTTCAAAAACCCAAAACTTACTTCCAATAAGGCATTCTTTCAAAATCAAGCTTTCATCAAATTGATTTCCATTAAAATATTCCACCAAGAAACCATTTTTGTCTTCCATAAGTTTTTCATTTATCTTCGGAAGATATTTATGGGTATGACAGCCCTTTGCATATAGAATTTCCGTTTCATGTCCTAGTCTTTCATTTACTGCTTCAAGTGGGTGAACTTGATAATGCGGTCTTAAGCTTGCGCTTCCTCCACCAATGATTTGAGCTTCTTTAGCATTAGGCCCAATAACAGCTAATTTTTTAATGTTTTTTTTCAAGGGCAGTAAACCTTCATTTTTCAACAAAATCATTCCATCAGCAGCCGCTTTTCTTAACAATTCTCTATGTTCAGGTTTATCTATGGCTTCCTCATTTTTTATTTCTGGTTTTTGAAAGCGATTTGAGAATTCAGCAACACTTAAAATTCTTCTAACCTTGTCATTAATCAATTCTTCGGAAACTTTTTTGGCTTCAACAGCTTCAATTAATGCTTTGCCCCAAACATTACTAGGCCCAGGCATTTCTAGGTCTAAACCACCATTTGCATTTTCAACTGTTTCAAGTGCTGCCCCCCAATCACTAACTACATATCCATCGAAATCCCACTCTTCTTTTAGGATGCTGATCAATAGCTCTTGATGAGAACTACAAAAAATATTATTTAATTTGTTGTATGCGCTCATTACAACCTTTGCATTACCCTCTTTGATACCCATTTCGAAAGGCAATAAATAAATTTCTCTCAAAGTTTGCTCATCTATATTTGAGCTTATTGAGTGACGCTCATATTCAGTATCATTCCCAACAAAATGTTTTAAACAAGCTGCTACATTTTTTGATTGAACGCCTTGGACATAATTTGTTGCAATTTTTCCAGTTAAAAATGGATCCTCAGAGAAACTCTCAAAATGCCTTCCTCCTAAAGGATGTCTATGAATATTGATTGTTGGACCCAAGAGCACATCTACATCCTTTGCCTGAGCTTCCTCACCCAAAGCAATGCCAATATTTTTTATCAATTTTAGATCCCATGTAGAGCCTATTGAGATTGCACAAGGAAAACAAGCGGAAGACTTTCCTGAATTAGAGTCACCCCGAACTCCGTTAGGACCATCTGACATTTTTATACTTGGAACATTTTTTTCTTCAATTTTATTTGTATACCAAGAATTAAAACCGCTTAATAAAGAAATTTTTTCTTTTAAGGTTAGCTTATTTATTATTTGATCTATATTTTTCATGAGTTAATCTTAATTCCTTTATTATTAAAAACACACTACTACATGTCATTAGAAATTTTTGCTTTTTTTACTTTGCTGTCATTTTTGACTTCATTGCTAACTTCTATTTTTAGTGTTGGAGGTGGACTGATCATGTTAGTAGCATTGGCTCAATCATTTTCTCCAGGAACACTTATTCCTTTGCACGGCGCTATTCAATTATCTAATAATTTATCGAGAACATTTGTATATAAAGAATTTTTCAATTGGAGCCTAATACAAAATATTTTAATTTCTACTATCTTTGGTGCTTTTGGAGGAATTCTTTTATTTGGCAATGTTTCAGAGGAGATACTTATATGGATAATTGCAGGCACTATTATATTTTTTACTTGGGCTCCTTTAGATAATTTTATTCTCTCAGTAATGCGGAACGATTGGTTCTGTGGATTTATCTCTGGCTTTGCTGGAATTTTTATTGGAGCAAATGGGCCATTAGTCACAGCTTACATGAGAACAAAGAATCTATCTCCAGAAGTATTGGTAGCAAATCATGGCGCGGTAATGATTTTTCAACACACAATTAAAATTACCTTATTTATTTATTTTTTTAGTTTCTCTCTACAAGAATATATTTTCTTTATTTTTATCTTGGCTATTGCAGGATATGTAGGCGCTGTTATTGGAAAAACTTTAATTTCTAAAATTTCATATGAAAGTTTTAATATATTTTTAAAGTTGCTTCTATCATTTTTTGCCTTGTTGTTAATAATGTGAATCTACATATTAGAATTGAAAGTGCATTAGGGTAAAAATATTCGTACAATTAATGTAATCCTAAAAATAGAGAGATAATAATGAAATTAATTGCTGGTTTGTTTGGACTTCATAATTTTTATGAGGGCGATATAAATTCATATATAGAAATTTCTCAATCTGCTGAGGAGCTAGGATTTCATGGCATAAGTCTTACTGACCATGTAGTAATGGGAAAGAACCTTCATAAATATCCATTTGGTAGTTTCCCTTTGCCCTCTGAGGCTCCATGGTATGAACCGCTAACTGTCTTAACCATGATTGCTTCGCACACAACAAAACTGCACTTAGGTACAGCAGTATTAATTGCTCCTTTAAGGAATCCAGCCTTGTTGGCCAAAACAGCTGCAACATTAGATTCTATTTCAAAAGGCAGATTAGAATTAGGGGTTGGAATGGGTTGGCAAGAAGAGGAATATCACACGGCAGGAGTTCCATTTGATAAAAGATCAGAGATTTTTTGGGAGACATTAGAAATTTGCCAACTATTGTGGGAAAGTAGCCCAGTTTCTCATGACGGAAACATATATCAGTTTGAAGATATATGGTGTCAGCCGCAACCATTTCAGGGAGCAGATTTACCGATATTATTTGGCCTTAAAATGACCCAAAAAACAGCTCAAAAGATTGCAGATATTGGTCATGGATGGATCCCCATTAAAACTGATGCTGAGTTTATTTCCAATGGAAAAGACCTTCTTATTGCAGCATTCAATGAAAAAGATAATAAAAATATGCCAAGAATCAGGGGCCAATTACCTACACAATTTGATGCTTCTGGCGCACCAAATCTTGAGCTGACTTTGCAACAAGCAGAAAAATCGATTGCGGCTGGTTTAACCGAGATTGAAATTTTTCCAATAAATTTTGTTCGCTCAAAAGAAGACATTAAGCCAGTTTTGAGTGCCATTAGCGATTTAAAAAAATTATAATTCGATTAAACAATGATAAGTAAATACTTTATGAGAAAAATACTTTTTTTAATTCTATGCAGCCCAATTTTTTTAGGAGCAAATAACATGGAAATAAATAGTGATGCCAAAAAAGTCATTTACAAATATGCTGAAATCGTAGACTCAAGAAGTTTTGATCAATTAGATTCAATTATGTGGTCCGACTTTTCTATGACTGGTGGATATGAATTAAATGGAATTGAAGGATTTATGGGCGCTATGGATTATTTGGTTGCCACATATACTAAGACCATGCACCTTATTGGAAACATTGATGGATCTTGGGATGGCAATATTTACAAAGGAAAGACATATTGCATAGCAAGCCATATATTTGAAGAAAATGGTCAGATGAAGAAATTAGATATGGGGATTATCTATGAAGATACTCTTGAAAGAAGAGATGGAATTGTTAAGTTTGTAAACAGGGACTTTAATTTGCAGTGGCAAAAAACCGATACACTTGATTCAATTAAATAGATCGAGTATTTGTTCCTAGCATGTTTCTTTTAGTCTCTCTTGAAAAAAATTCCTAAGCAATTTTGCACTCTCTATTCCAGCATAATTTTCTCGAATGATTAGTGCAATCTCCCTATGAGGTCCTGCTTCATTAAGATGAGAAATTGCAAGCCCTTTTTTATTGCTAATGAGTTCCTTTAGAGCCATTTTTGGCACTAGTGTTGTCCCCATCTTTCCTTTAACTAATTGAATTAATGTATTCAAGCTTGAAGCCTTTAAGGAGTATTTAGATGATGATGAGAAATTGCATGCATCCAATATATGATCTTTTAAACAATGACCATCTTCAAGAAGCATCAATTTAGATTGCTCTAGTTCTGAGGCTTTGATCTCACTTTTTCCAGCAAGCTCATTTTGATCATGTGACACCCAATAAAAATCTTCTTCCCAAAATTTAAGACTTTTCAAGCCTTTTAATTCATATGGCAAGGCGAGTATTGCCATATCAAGATCTCCCCCTCTAACTTTTTGAGTAAGCAATCCTGATTGACCTTCTTCTATTTTTAGCTTCAGATCAGGAAATTTTTTTTGTATTTTTGGGAGAATCAATGGAAGAAAATAAGGGCTAATTGTTGGAATTATTCCAAGGGATAAATTATGGCTTAATCCGTTAGATTTTTTTTGTGCTAACTCGTATATATTTTGAACTTCTAGCTTTATCTGCTGAGCTTTATCTAATATTTCTTGCCCAAGATTAGTAACAATAACTTTTTTATTACTTCTTTCAAAAATTTTTACTCCCAGCTGTATTTCTAATTCGGTAATTGCATTACTAAGGGTTGAAGGGGAGATAAAACATTCATCAGCAGCCTTTTTAAAGTGAAGGTTTTTTCCAACAGCTAGAGCATAATCTATTTGTTTTAAAGTTAACATAAAGGAATAATTCTATCATTTATTAAATCGAACATAACATTCTTTTTTTTTATATATACCGATACATTAAAAATATGTAAGCTATAAGCTACCACAGCTTACGCAGTGAATTTAAATATTTATTACGGAATTAATTATGAGTAAAGAAACACAAAGTTCAGAAAGTAAATGTCCTGTCATGCATGGGAGCCTTTCTTCAAACAGTTCTGCAGGAACATCTAATCAAGATTGGTGGCCGAATCAACTTAATTTAAGCATTCTCCATCAACATGACAAAAAAACCGATCCAATGGATGAAGGTTTTGATTATGCTGAAGAGTTTAAAAAGCTTGATTTTGATGCATTAAAAAAAGATTTGAATGATTTAATGACTGACTCTCAAGAATGGTGGCCGGCTGATTATGGCCATTATGGACCATTTTTTATCAGAATGACCTGGCACGCAGCAGGTACATATAGAACTGGTGATGGAAGAGGAGGTGGCGGCACAGGTGCCCAAAGGTTTGCACCTCTTAACAGCTGGCCTGACAATGGAAATTTAGATAAAGCAAGAAGATTACTATGGCCCATTAAACAAAAATATGGAAAGAAAATTAGCTGGGCTGATCTTCTGATATTGGCTGGAAATGTTGCCATAGAATCAATGGGTGGAAAGACATTTGGTTTTGGAGGCGGTCGCCCCGATATTTGGGCTCCCGAGGAAGATATTAATTGGGGTGCTGAAAAAGAGTGGCTCACAAATGAGAGATATAGTGGAGTTCGAGATCTTGCAGATCCCTTAGGAGCAGTTCAGATGGGCTTAATATATGTTAATCCTCAAGGTCCAGATGGTGATCCAGATCCAGTTGCTAGTGGTAGAGATGTAAGAGAAACCTTTGCACGGATGGCAATGAATGATGAGGAAACAGTTGCTCTTGTAGCTGGCGGTCATACTTTTGGAAAAGGGCATGGTGCTGGAGCGGAAGATCATGTTCAGTTAGAGCCAGAGGGCGCGCCATTAGAAAACATGGGCTTTGGTTGGCAAAGTACTCATGCATCTGGGAAGGGAGCTGATACTATTACAAGTGGTTTTGAAGGAGCTTGGACTGCTGATCCCATTAAATGGGACAATGGCTATTTTGATCTTTTATTTGGATATGAATGGGAGAAAGTAGAGACCCCAGCTGGAAAGATAGTTTGGCATGCAATAGGTCAGAAAGAAGAAGATATGGCCCCAGATGCTTCAGATCCTTCAAAAAAGGTGCCAACTATGATGACTACCGCAGACATGTCAATGAGAGAGGATCCAGCATACAGGAAAATTTCAAAGCGTTTTCATGAAAATCCTGAAGAGTTTGCTGATGCATTTGCTCGTGCTTGGTTTAAGCTTTTACACAGAGATATGGGACCTAAGGGTAGGTATTTAGGGCCAGAGGTTCCTGCTGAGGAATTGATTTGGCAGGATCCAGTTCCTGAAGGCAATGTCGATTATGACTTAAATGCACTTCGTAAAGCTTTATCTGAATCAGGACTTTCAATACAAGAATTGGTAGAAACAGCTTGGGCAAGTGCTTCAACATTTAGAAATTCGGATCTAAGGGGTGGTGCTAATGGCGCAAGAATTCGCCTAGCTCCCCAAAAGGATTGGAAAGTAAATAAACCTGAGCAACTTTCAAAAGTCCTATCTATTTATGAAAAAATTTCCTCAGATACAGGAGCCTCTATTGCAGATGTAATTGTTATGGGCGGAAATGTTGGCATAGAAAAAGCTTCAGGGATTGAAGTTCCATTCACTCCAGGTCGCGGCGATTCAAGTCAGGAACAAACTGATGTGGAATCATTTGCTGTTTTAGAGCCAATTGCTGATGGTTTTAGAAATTACCTTGGTTCTAATTCTGATATACCTTCTGAAGAAATGATGCTTGATAAATCACAATTGTTAGGCTTGACCGCTCCTGAGATGACAGTCTTATTGGGAGGCATGAGATCTTTGGGAATAAGCAACAACGATTACGGTATTTTTACTGACAATCCTGATGAGCTAACAAATGATTATTTCACTACATTGCTAGATATGTCAGTTTCATGGAAACCAAATGGAACTGGAAATACTTATGAAGGCTCAAACAGAGTTTCAGGTGAGAAGGTTAGAACGGCTACTCGAGTGGACCTAGCTTTCGGCTCTAATTCGCAACTTCGAGCGTTAGCTGAAGTTTATGCAAGTGATGATGCCAAAGAAAAGTTTGCAAATGATTTTGTTTCAGCATGGAACAAAGTCATGAATAATGATTTGATCTAATTGACATCAACTATTCAAAAAAAGGGGGTTTTCCCCTTTTTTTGAGTTCTAAAAATGAGGCGGTTTTTCATAATCAATTGGTGGGAAAGAGTGTTTTTTTTCTTTAAGTGGAGACTTATTTCTTTTACTTGAATATTTTGACATTACATCTGCCGCATCATCTACAGCAGATGGCATCTCTGGCCTTTGGATTTCTTTAATATTCTTATTTTTATATTTTTTATTTTTCATTAAATAATATTTTATCTAATTCTTAAGATATTTTGCTGAATTACGAATGTTTAGTATCATTCGTTAATGAAAATTGCTATTTATCCAGGCTCATTCGATCCAATTACGTTTGGGCACATTGATATTGTTGAAAGAGCTGCTACTTTATTTGATAAAGTTATACTTGGAGTTGCTGAAAGCCAATCTAAAAATCCCCTTTTTAGTGTTGAGGAGAGAATTGAACTTATTGCAGAAATCTTTAAAGATAATGTAAAGATTGAAGTGTTGGGATATTCACAGCAATTAACAGTAGATCTTGCAAGAGATAATGAAGCAATTGCAATTATTCGAGGCCTGAGAGCAGTTGCTGATTTTGAATATGAATTCCAATTAGCGACTATGAATAGAAGCCTTGCACCGGATATTGAGAGTATTTTCTTTACTCCGAAGGACACCTTAATCTATGTTTCATCAAGTCTTGTAAAAGAAATCGCGACTTTTGGTGGAGATGTCTCTCGTTT
>CETM01204683.1_pt1 | contig 13345 bp, 15 predicted proteins | sample 361451 | NCBI WGS metagenome assembly CETM01 (sample SAMEA2622690, study PRJEB7988) | marine metagenome | isolation source: saline water (ENVO:00002010), including
GGATCATTATATCTATTTTTCAACTGTTTAACTTGTATCTGATCTAATTCTTCTAGTTCTTCACTTGTAATCAATGCAACCATAAAATCTGCAGTGGCCGGAAGTCCAAAACTCTCCGAAGTATCTGTAATATCCACATCACTATTAGAATACCCTGACCTAGTTGTTTGAGTTGCACTAACAATAGGTACATTAGTTTCTACTGCCAAACCTCTTAACTCCTCGGCAATAGATTTGATGTAAGTATACGTATTCTGTGCATTTGCAGGTTTAATTCGACTTGATCCACAAATATTCAAATAATCCACGTAAATAATATCAGGTGCAAACGACTTTTTCAACTTCAATTCATTTATCAAATGTCGAAAATGACCAGTATGTGCACCAGCTGTTGGATACTCCTTAATAATCAAATTACCAACTGTTTTATCTCTTTTTGCTTGTATTTTAGTGTCATAAGCATCTTTATCCAACATTTTCAGATCTGTTATCTCAACATCTAATAAATTTGAATCAATCCTCTCGGCAATTCTTTCTTCTGCCATCTCCATTGTGATATACAGTACATTACTACCATTGTTGATATTAGCTGCAGCACAATGACACATAAACAAAGATTTACCCACACCAGTACCTGCAAGAATAATATTAAGAGATTTTTTAGATAAACCACCCTTAGTGATCTTATTAAACATCCTTAAATCAAACTTAACCTTTTCTTCCTTTGTGTGATAAAACTCAAATCTTTCATCACTATTTTCAAAATAATCATGACCAACACTATCATCAAAAGTGATAGAAAGTGCATCTTGCATTATCTTAGGTATCTCTCCCAAGTCCTTATTTCCTTTATATTCATCTAACAATTCAACCGAATTCATTAAAGCAATATATAGTGCCTGATCCTTACAAAATTTCTCACTACTATTAAGTAACCAATCTTCATCCGCAACACTATCTTTATTATCTTCAAAAGTTTTCAATAATTCTAAGGAGTCATTATATTGTGTTTCTGTAAATTTGGTATATTTGGATAATTCAATGCCCAAGACCTCACTACTGGGCATTGAATTATATTCTCTTATAAATTCATCTATGATTTTAAATACAGCCTGTTCAGTACTATCTGTAAAATAATCTGGTTTAAGAAATGGTAAAACTCTTCGCGAATAATCCTCATTATATATCAGATTTTTCAGAATTGTCTGCTCTATCCTCATCTAAAAATATTTCCTCTGGCATACCACCATATGTATATTCTTTTGCAACATATTCCTCAATTTTTTCCATAATATTATTAGTAAAATATTTTTCTGGATCACCATATATGGTCTTAGCATATTGTTTACTTTCATCAGGTAATTCAATTCGATTACCTGCTTTCTTAAACAAACCAGCCTCAATAGCAAAATCAATCATCCCATAATATCTGTCTAACCCCTTATCATATGTCAAAAGTACTTCTATATCTTTATTTTCTCTGGATAATCTCGACTTTTGCATCCTCACCTTAATCACATTACCTACAACTTCTGTACCATCCCTCTCTTTTTTCTTGGTTAAGAAGGCAATAGTAGAAGCAGAATATTTTAGACCAGAACCACCTGACATTTCTTTCATTGGAACATACGAACCAACAACATCATATGTATGATTACAAACAATCAGAGGAACACCAGCCTTGGCCATTTTCAAATTCAATACTCGAAAAGTAGCTTTCAACAGTTGTGCTTTAGTCATATCTCTGGTTTCAGCACCACTTGTACTATCTTCAATTTCTTTAGTTGATGATAATTGACCTAAACTATCCAATACCATCATCATAGGTATATTTTCTTCTTCATCCTGTGTAATGAAATGATCTAACATACTGATAGCCACATTACGAAACTTCTGTATGGTATCTGGTTCAGATTTAATCACCCTAGAGGTATCAATCTGTCTCTGTTCCATCATATCTGCTGTTACAGCAGACTCTGTGTCAAAATATACAACTATTCCATTATCATGGGTTTCTAAAAACCTACGAACCAAACCAAGTGCAAAATATGTTTTACCTGTTGCACTCTCACCTGCCAAAGCAGTAATTTTATTATTAGAAACCCCACCAAAAATAGAACCTGAAAACAGGGCATTTAGTGCATATGAACCTGTATCAATAGTACCACTAAACTCAGCCGAAGATTTTCTATCTGCAACTACTGTAGTATACTCATCATCTACCTGTTTAATTAAACTATTTAAAAAATCCGACATCTAATCTACCCTCTCTATCTTTTCTGCACAACAAGGTGATCTCCATTTATCCAAAACTTTATCATCAATATCATGAATTTTGTCCAAAACCTTGAAATATCTTGGAAACTTTGCCTCAATTACCCTACGACAATACGTACAAATAAACCTACCCAACTTCCAATCCTTTTGACCAGAAAATACACCCCACATGCCAGGATTTGCCCCGTCATATGAGGTGTCATCTAATACTTCAACTATTGAATTATCTAACATTAACTAAATAAACTAGCTATCCAACCAAAAAAACCTTTAGGTCGAGATACTTCAGCAAACTGTCTTTCTCTGACCTCAGCCAATTTTTCTTCAATATGTTCCCTTTCTTTATTTTTTAATATTACTTCATCAGCCTTATCCTTCAAAGAATCAGTTTTTTCTGTTATTCCATTAACAACTTCCTGAGCTCTTTTAAACAATTCATCAGCTGAATCATCACCACCATCAAATCCTTCAGGCGGAGATTGTTCATTTGGATCAGGAACCCATTCCTTTACTTCTGGTTTTTCTGCCTCATCTTTTACTGACATTTTATACCTAATATCAGATACTTGAGCATCATCCAAAGAACTTAAATGACTTTTAATATCAAATCCAAAGCTTTGTATCACATCTACAAACTCAGTTGATTTAATTCCATACTCTTTAGCTAATTCATGTACTCTCATAACTTTACCCAAAAAACCCCTCTAAACTACCTACTCGTTCATGATTCCAACCAACTGCATCCAATACAGTCTTAATTGGTTCTAAGTAAGCTTTATCAAATTGTGTATTGTAATCAATGTAATTATCTAAACCAAATTCTTCTGGAAGTATATCCATAAAGCCAATAACTTTTTCTGAAATTGGGTTTGGTTCTTTCAAATATACAAACTTTATTTTTTCCCCGTTACCAATTAAAGGATACTTGTTTTGCAACTTTTTCTCTTTAACTAAACCATTGAACATTAAACAGCCCTTGACTTGAATAGGAGTTCCCTTCTTATAGCCATGAACCGAATCAAAATATTTATCTAAACCATTAACACTTCTTGGAAAAGAGACTTGACTAACATCTAAATTACTAAACTTATCACGAAAATCATCAATGTAATTTATAACATTATTTTCATCAGACTCTAAAACCAATTTAAGAGTTTCTTTGATTTTATCCCGACAAACTTCAGGAGTTGAGCTACGCACACACTCAATACCCATAATTTTCAATTTGGGTTCTTCATATCTAACCCCCTCATTATCACGAACATTCAAAACATATCTTTTCTTCGCAGTCCATACACCGCGATCTGCAATAGTTTCCCTCTCCATAACCATTCTTTGTTGATATGCACCCATATAATTCGCAAGTTCTCGATAACACTTATCTATATACGGAGAAACTTTGTCATCGCAAAAACTATCTAAAGACTCTACAATAGTATCTCTATCATCAACTGAACTTAAATATTTATCTACCAAAGAACCTAATGTCAAATAAACACTATCAGTATCAACCGCAACGACATAATCTTCACTATCAGTATTAAGAAGTTTATTAAAATACTTATTAAGTCTATCTTCAATCCATTTGATAGATAATTGACCAGATAAAGTAATAGATTCTGCCATCTTGACATCAAAATATCTAAACCAAGCATTACCTAAAGCACCATAAGCACTGTTCAAGGAAATCTTTTTTGCCATCTGTATATTAGTATACTTAGATATTTCTGCATTTAATTTTTGTCTCTCAAAAACATCCTTAGTGGATTGTAATTCTTTCTGACATTCAATCATCTGATTTTTTGCCACAACCCTATCAGTATACATTTTTTCCATTAACTCAGGTAAAAATCCCTGCCGCTCTGTACTATAATAAACTCCATTTGCTGTAATACATGTCTTAGGAACTTTTGGTATATCAACTTGACCAGAAACCAAATTATCAACCGTAGTAGAAAATATTGGAATATCGTTACGTATAGTATCAGGTGAGATATTATATTGCATAATTAGATGTGGATATAGACTGTTCAAGTCAAAAGAAACTACCCAATCATGCATGCCCACCTGCGGATCTTTTACATAAGCACCTTCATATTCTCCAATCTTCTTTTCTGTTTGTCTTGGTGGAATAACTATGTTTTGTTTAATCAAATGATTATAAATTAATGCATCCCATGTCTTAACAGGTGAAAATACATCTTCATAATTAATTCCTGCTTCATATGCAATCGTCATTGCCAATTCGATAAGTTTCATCTTATCTTCAAGACGATCAACTAATTCCACATCCTTAATATTATATTCAATAAATTTTTGATAATCAGACTTATAGAACCAGTAAAAATTACCATACTCCTCATAACTAAGTTTTTTCTCACCTAATTCAACATACGCAATATGGTCTAGCTTATAACTTTCTTGATTGACATAGGTAAACTTCTTATACAAATCCATAAAATCTAATATTGCAATACCAAACAAACTATATACCACATGTTGTCTACCCATGTATGTAATAGTTCCTTCATTCACCACACCCCATGGCGACAATGGTTTGACTGCCTTCTCACCCATCAAATAAGAAATTCTACGAACTAAATACGGTATATCATAAAATTTACAATTCCATCCAGTAACAATATCAGGATTGATTACTTGCCAAATCTCAATAAACTTTTCCAATAACGTATTTTCATCACCACAATTCAAATAATGAACATCTTCACGATCTGTATGAAAATGTCCAACCCCTAATGCATATATATCACCTGTTTTACTATCCTTCATTGTAATTGCATTTATCTTTTCTTTCACACTTTCAACATCTGGAAACCCATGTTCACATTCTACTTCGATGTCTATAGTACAAATTCTAACCTTAGATAAATCATAATCTGTAAGATCATATTCTTCAGTTATAAATTGATGGCCCCATTGAGTATAACCATAGATATCAAAATTGTCTGTATTTTTATATCTCTCCATAAATTTACGACAATCTTGAATTGTGCCGGGTTTAACTGAGGCCAGAGGTGTTCCATCTGAAGTTCTATAATCAACTTCACCCTTTTCTAAAGACTTTTTTCTTTGAAGATATAAGGTAGGCTGGAAAGAATCACGATATTTAACTGGTTCACCATCATCAATTTCACGAACTAAAATATCATTATTTCTATATTGTATATTAGTATAAAATCTCATAAAATAAAAAGGGGGCAATTGCCCCCATAGTAATTGGTACTAATGACACACATTACCCATTTAATAATTGTTTACCAGTTGTAATTGGTATACTCTTAGGTTTTTTACTCTCTGGAATTACATTTATTAACTCAATTGTTAAAACCCCATTAATAAACTTAGCACTCTCAACTTCAATAGTGTCTGCAACAGTCCACTCCTTTTTGAAGTTTCGGGTTGCAATTCCTTTATGAATATAATCACCTTTTTGGTTATCATTAGAACCAGAAACAGTAAGTTTACCTGGCTCATAAACAACCTCAACCTCAGTTTCATTAAATCCCGCCAAAGCTATTTCTATGGTATACTTATCACCATTATTAATAACATTGTATGGCGGATAATTCGGCTGACGATTTATTTTGAAGGTTTCCATCTCCCTAAAAAGACGGTCAAACCCCACGAAAAACGGATCATACTTACTAGATAGACTAAAAAGTGTTGTCATTATATTATCTCCTTTATTAAAAGCAAGATTATTAATATGTGGTAATTCTAAACGAATCTACCACCGAAATTTGATTGAACATTTCAACCAAACACTCGTATTATACCACATTCATGTGGTATTTGTCAAGGCTATTTTTTACCTATATTGTATTTCGGAACTAAATCCCATTCATCTTTTTCTGAAAAGGATAAAATTTTAATTTGATTTAAAGGAACAGTATCTTCAATATCTCCCCTAACTAAAGTTACTAACCCCCACTCAATTAATAAATTAACAATGGTGTTTCTTCGAGAAACATCATTTTCTATAAAATCTGAAGGCTTACCATCTAACATAAAAAGTTCTTTAAAGTGAACTATGTAGTACCTACCCTGTTTATGTAAGATATGACAAGATTGGAATAATTTATTATCTTTTCTGGACGCAACTCCAATCCTAGTTAGCGTCTCCTTTACCTTTAGAAAATCATCTGGTTCATCTAAACCAACCTCAATCATACTATCTACTATATCATTCATTTTTTCAAACCACCCTTTCTCAATTTAAATCTTATATGCTCTAATTGCTCCTCAGTCAAAATCTCTAAGGCCTGTTTAGCTTTAGTCGTACTATAACCAAAATATTCTTTAACAACTTCAACATCATCAAAAAAATCTGGTTTTAACCATTTACTAGACCTTCTAAATTGTTTCCTTAAACTATTTATAAGATAATCAAATTGTAAAATTTTATCACAATGTGGTCTGGAATTCATCTCATTAACATATAATATACAATCTATATGCTGAGATAAAAACTTATTTATCACATACGGGTTATAATCCTTTTCTGCAAGAGGATCATCCCTGATGACACCTTTCTTTTTATGAGAAATATCATTTAGAAAATCAAAAAGTTCCATTATTTAAACTCACACTCCGCCATCAACCTAGTTAAACATGCAACTAAATTAATTTCCTGATCGACTACAAATGCAGATTTATAACTAAAGTCTGCAATTGTCAAGACAGCAACAGGAATAGTTTGTGGCTTAAGTATTTCGGACAATGAATCATAAAGTTTTCGATATAATGTATTTGGGTCATTATCTAAATTGTCAACAACCCACTTACGCATATCTGTAAATCTTTGTTCTTTAATATAAATTACCAATTGGTCTAAGTTGACATCAAGCATACTAGAAAGTATACCTGTATCAATTACCCCACCTGCAGAATACCGCTGGAGTTCATTCAAAATTCTTCTCCAATCTGGTAAATATTTAGTTATCAATTCTGCAACAACTTTTTTATCATACTCAATAGATTCTTGATCTAAAATACCCCATACTCGTTTCAAGAAACTAGCAGCCAAGGTGGGTGCACCACCTCTCGGTATTCTAAATTCAACCACACTACACCTAGAATGCAAAGGTGCGATAATTCGATTGGCAAAGTTACAAGTAAAAATAAACCTACAATTTTTACTAAATTCTTCAATAAATCCACGAAGTGCAGGTTGTGTAGACTGTGGATTTAAATAATCTGCCTCATCAAGTATTACAACCTTAGTACCACCGGCAAGTGAAACAGTACTAGCAAAATTCTTGATTTTGTTTCTAAGAACATCAATACCAGATTCCTCAGAACCATTTATCAAAATATAATCCGCACCTAACTGTTCACATAATGCCCTAGCAACCGTAGTTTTCCCAATACCTGCGGTGCCACTAAATAATAAATTTGGAATTTCTTTATTCTCAACAAATTCCCCGAAAGTCTGCTTAAGACTCTCGGGCAATATACAATCATCTATAGTTTTAGGTCGATATTTCTCAACCCAAAGAAATTCATCACGCATGTAAGTTTTTACTCCTTACCTTTAAAAACAGAATCGGGTTCTAGTGCAATCCAGTATTGTAAATCTAAATCCTTATGTGAAAAATGACTAATCGCCTTCTGTGAAATTTCTACATCATAATCTCCAGTGAACAATTTCAAATTCTCAACCTTAAAATACATATCATATGTTGAGCCATCTCCATTTCCAACATCTAATGTAAACGTATTAGTTGTTGGGTCGTTCTTATCCCATATAGTCAAACTAATAATATCACCATTACTTGTAACCTTCAAATCTCCCTTCTGTAAGATAGAAGCCATTGTCTTAACTGTGTTTAAATCATCCTGAGTAAATTCAAACTTAATATCAATTTCTGGCATATTAACATCAGAAGTAGGGGAAACCACTGTACTTGGATCAGCATAAAAATAACTAGACTTTGCTTTGTCTTTTGCTAAAGTTACCTTATCTTGATTAAATTCATACTCTGCACCAAAGAATACACTAGATTTGATAAGACTTAAAAACTCATTCAAATCATAAATCGCAAAATCATTTGGCCAAGTTTCATGTACTGTAACCCTTGCAAGAATATTTTTCATCGCTGAAATTGTTTGAAGTTCATTTCCACTATTTACCATAATAGATGAATTAATTGATGAAAAGTTACTTAAAATATCAATGGTTTGTTTACTAATTTGCATCTTCTTCGATCTCCATAATCATAATTAAAATGTAATGAATAGCCTTGAATAAATCAATCTCACTATCCGAATTAAGTTTTCTTTTAAATCTTGTAATATACTTTATCGCATTCCCACGACAAAAACTATCCAAATCACCAGTAGTTCTAAGCAAATCAATCACCTGAACTTGATTATCACCATAATAATTCCCCCGTGCTTTGTTTTTAATATAAGTACTAAGCTCTCCTAAAACAATATCTAACTTATCTATCTTATCCATAATTATACCATATTTTTCTTAATTTGTCAAGAGAAAAAAGCATCTAATCCAGTATTTTCTTTTTTCTCCCCAGAATATTCAATATCTGGAAAACTATCCTCTAATGGATCTTGATCCAAGTAATATTCTATTATTTCCTTATTAATGTAAACGTGGCCATTTTTTCCCATTGGTAAATCGTCAGAATAATCCTTACTTATCTCCATCAAAAAAGGATGTTTCAAACCTTCTGCAATTGCCTTTGCAGAACTACAATTACCTACAAATAGTTTAGACCCCCTAATATATTGAGCTGTCTCCAATGCATTCTTAACCTCAATTCTCTTTGGTTTAAAATTGTACCGATCTACGAAATTTTGATACTCATCATCAAATCCCACAAAACCTGTATTATACTCTTTGAGTAAGGTATAATCAAAATGCTTCATAGGATTATGAGTAGATTCCCCGTTTAATATATAATCATGATATCTCCCCGAAACATTAATTAAAATATCAACCTCTGTCTTAGGATCAATATTTGTTATCCAAGCTTTATTATTATTCCATATAGGAATATCTCTATATTTCATTAAATCCAGATTAATGTTACCATATTTGATTTGAGTAGATTTTAGCTCAATACTATCAATTTTTAAAGGAAAATGATGTGTTCGTATCCCTGCACATATAAGATTCATATAAACCAAATTCCCTCTTAAAAACAACTTATATAGTGCTTGATAGGAACTAAAATCTAAATCAATATTAGAATCTGGTTTATTTGAATAACCAACATAATCTATATATGGCTGTGCTTCAAATAGTGGTTTTATGTACTCTGTTTCACTTTTTCTTGCTGAAATAAATCTTTTAGTTCCCCCGCGAAGATAAACTGCAGGTAAACTATAGATCATATCCCCTATTTTTGAAGGATGAAATACACCATTTAACTGCATTAAAAAAATCCCTCAAGACTACCCGTTTCAACTTTTGGTGCATTCTTTCCAATCAACTTTTCTGGTTTACCACGAACTCCTAACGTAGCCAATCTAGTATCACAATAACAGACACAATTCATAGAAATGCCAGTTCCATCGACATCATATACTCCATGAACTTCTCCACTATCACCCAAAAATACATCCCCATCGCCACGAGAAATTGCCACACCATATCTAGGTAAAACAAAATAACAACCAGTAATATCCCCATCAATAAAGTTAGCAATCGTTGTAAGACCTTCTGGTAAATCTCCAGAATCTATATGATAAGACATTGCCTGAGAACCATCCTGACTATATTTGTTTGCTGAAAGAGTAGTATATATACCTCCGGCAATTCTAAATCTTTCTTCAACATATGTTTCGGCAAATTTTTTCTGTGCTTCATAATAGGATGGTGCTAACTCTCTATATGCAATATTATTAATCTGTGGGATACGACTCAATATATCATTTTTTTCTGGATTAGACTTCGACCAACCACTTCTATCTATTTTTCCTGTAAAACGACCCCTTTTATATCCCATCATCACTGAATGAATAGGATTTCCCTGAGCAATCATACTTTCTCTACCCTTATCATCAATAGTCTTATAAGAGTTTTTAGTCCTCAATTCATACTTAATTCCTAGTCTATCTAACTCATCAGTATCAATTGGCCCAGCACAATTAGCCCTCATTGTAGTAGTTTCATCAATAGACATCAAACATTCTTTAATTTCCTCATAATCAGCATCCATATAAACATCTTTCTTAATTGCACCTAATATAGGCTTCTCCCCTAAAGAACCTGTTTGTTTATAGATAATAGTATCTTCTTTAGGATCAATCCAATGTTTAATATGTATACTCTCAGGCCATTCTCCCAACAATTCTTTAGATTCCTCAAAAGACATCAATTCAGGAAATGCATACTCTCTAGGCATTTTTTAACTTCTCCTTATATGGTTGTAATATACTTTCATTAATTTTTCTAGCTATGGATTCCATTTGTCTAGGTGCAACCATTAAACCAACTCTAGCTAATCTTTGATTCAAATTACCATCCAAATAATAATCATCAGGTAATGACATAATACGTTTTGCCTCAATAGAGGTAAATCCTCTTTTTTCCTGTGGATGTATATGTGCACCCGTACCTACCTGCAAACCTCTCTCCGTTAATGTATGGGATACATGATTCCAAGATACCCTACGAACTTGAAACCCTTTTTTTCTAGCATATCCTACATTTTTCCAATCTCCTCTATTTTCTTCAATATCTTTATCAAGAGATTCTTCATCTCTCCTTTCTCCAGTTTTACGATTAATCCAACAATCTTTCGGCATCAAATAACGAAGATCTGGTGGCATTTCTTCCCATTCTTTTATTTTTTCCAACCGATAAAAATCAGCATATTCTGCATAACTCTTACTAGTAAAAAATTCACTATCAGGCATAGTATCCCCATTCTCATCTAATTTATGCACTGGCATTTGTGAGAAGTATTTCCATCTTGCCTGTTTTTTAGTTATTTCCATCATCTCATTATGTTCTGCTATATTGTCCTTATTCCCTTTTGAGTCATAATATGGCATCAATTCATATATAGAATCTTTTAGAGTAGGGATACTTTCACTCGGCTCTGGCCAAATACCAGGCAATTTATCCTCACCAGTACTTAATTTTTCTTCTTCAAATAAATTGATACGACCAAATGTAATACTAAGATCCTTACCAGTTACAGTTTCCCAGACATCACCCCTAACCCCAACAATAAACACCCTCTCACGACCCTGTGGAACACCAAAATTTTTGGCATTAAACACTCTCCACCCAACCTCATATCCCTGTTCTGCAAATGCATGCATAATACTCTGAAAATGGTCATGGGCATACTCCATAGTCATACCTTTCACATTTTCACAGATAAAAACTTTTGGCTGAACTACTCCGACAAGACGAGCGACATCAAAGGATAAATCTTCTATATTTGTTTGTTTAAATCCATAAACTGTTTTGGTTTTGTTCCAACCCTTACGTTTAGAACCAGACATTGAGAATGGTGGACAAGGTGGTGATGCATCAAAAATATCTAACTCACGTGGTTTCATTCTCAATCTTTTTAATACTTGCTCACCTGTTATATCACGAATATCCTTACAGAAAAATTTAGTATTGGGGTAATTTGTCAGATAACCCCTAACACCAACTTTCTGAAATTCCACTATCCCACGAACATCACCACCAGCTAATTTATATCCAGTTGAACTCCCACCACCACCGGCAAAAGTAGAAAATACTGTAAAACTAGTACCATCGTTCTTAGCTTTTTCAACTGCATCATAAACATCACTTAAAGTATACGGAACATAACTCATATTATTTTTCTCACTCATATGTCTATATTATACCATATGAATATGGTACTTGTCAAGGTTATTTTCATCCATCTGAATTTTTTTCTAAAAACATGGCAAAACTAGCCCCAAAAAGCTTCCAACCCCCATGAGGAAGGAAAAACGTTTTTTGTAGGATCAATACCCTCTCTTTTTTCGGTTAAACATAAAAAACCCGTTTTGGTTTTTGGATCATCCACAAGTAGACTAACACTACTATAATCCTGTTTGTTCTCACGCAATATACGATTCTCAGTCTTGGTAGTGTATCGCCAAGTACCCTTTGTTTGTATAAACTTTTGGATATACTCAACAGATGGAATACCATCTGTAATGGCTAACTCCATTAATTCTATAGCAAACTTATCACCCCCATACCAATGTTCTTTAGATCTATTACCCTTAGGCTTTTTAAGAGCTTCAACTGTTGACTCTCCTGTACAATACGCTTCAGGCCCCGTCAAATCAAAAATAGATTGATATATACTCCTAGACCAAAATTGTTTATAACATTGGTCGTTTTCTACATATCCACTAAGAAGAAGTTGAATATACTCAGACATATTTTCTAACTTTAATCTCTGATCTTCTTTTTTACTCATGTTCATATTATACCATATTTTTCGTCATTTGTCAAGGCTTTTTTAGCCGTCCGAATTTTTTTCTAAAAAACAGTGCATATGCAAGTCAGCTGAGACTAAATAGTCAAAATCCACACCATAAGTAGATTCTCCGCATTCAACACATATCCATCCTTCCTCATTCTTTTTCTGTTCGTGATACTCCATTAGCTCCTTCTGAAATCTAGCATACATTTCCTCTGGTACATAGTACTCAGCACTACCCTCTCCGATATACAATACGACTCTCATTTAATACCCCTATCATATCATAAAAGACTCTAATGGATAAATTTCACTAATCCATTTAGATGCCATATCAAAATATTCCTTTTCTAATTCTATCCCAATAAAATCACGATTTAGATTAATACATGCAATTCCCGTAGAACCAGAACCCATACAATTATCCAAAACTACATCACCCTCATTTGTATATGTCTTAATGAAATATTCAGACAATTCAACGGGTTTTTGTGTAGGATGAATTTTTTTAGGATCATCGTTATTAATAACGGGTATATCTAATACTGTTCTTGGATACCGTACTGTTTCACCGCCGGGATAGTTCTTAGTAGAACCTACATGACCATAATTTCTCAGTT
>CETM01039793.1_pt1 | contig 13323 bp, 13 predicted proteins | sample 361451 | NCBI WGS metagenome assembly CETM01 (sample SAMEA2622690, study PRJEB7988) | marine metagenome | isolation source: saline water (ENVO:00002010), including
ATTTTGTTTGCCGTCAACAATCAACAGACCGTGCCTCTCAACCTGATCTGGACAGAGCTCCCACCCGCCTCTTTGTCTCTGTGGCTGCTGGGTTCACTGACCGCTGGCGTCCTACTGGGGATGCTCGCCATGACCGGTGTCTACATGCGGCTTCGTGCCCTATTAACCCGGGCCCAACGACACAATCAGCAGCAGCGCAAGGAGCTCGACCGCCTGCGAATTCAGGAGCTCAAGGAAGTCGCCTAAATGCATGACCTCCTGCTGCTGGCCCTGTTGTTGGCAGCAGTCGCCATTGGCTGGTGGCTGGGCCGACGCGACCGTCAGGGCACTGCCGATCAACCGGGACAGCACACGCTGTCCCGGGATTATTTCGTAGGGCTAAATTATCTGCTCAACGAACAGCCCGACCGTGCCATTGAGACCTTCGTCGCCGCTCTCGAAGTCAATAGCGATACCATCGAGACCCACATTGCCCTCGGCAATCTCTTCCGGTCGCGTGGGGAGACGGATCGTGCAGTCAAGATTCACCAGAACCTGCTGGCTCGCCCCGCGCTCACACCCGCGCAAGGCAGCCTAGTGCAAATCGAGCTATCCCGTGACTTCCTCAACCTTGGCCTACTCGATCGCGCCGAGAAGCTGCTCGAAAACCTGATCCATGACAGCGGCGATGAAAGCCAGCGCCAGCAGGCCAAGCTGCTGCTGGTCGATCTGCTGGAGCGCGAGAAAGAGTGGCAGGCGGCCCTCGATGTCGCACAGCCTAGCCTTATTCGGCAGTATGACAATATCCAGCGGGCCGCCGCTCACTGGCTCTGCGAGCTTGCCGAGCGAGACCTCGAGTCAGCCAGCCCATCGCTTGCCAGAAAGAAACTTCGTCAGGCACTCAATATCGACGGCCACTGCGTCAGGGCCACCCTGCTGCTGGCTCGCATGGAACATGATACCGGCCACTACAAGGCCGAACTCAAGTTGCTGAAGCGAATTCCCGACCAGGACGCCAACTCAGCCGCGCTGATTCTTGAACCGCTGCGGGATGCGTATCGGCTGCTGAATGATGAAGAAGGCCTGGAGAAGGCACTTCAGAAGCTGAACGAAAAGGTGCCGATGACCTCTACCGTCATCATGCTCGCCGAATGCGTTCAACGTCGAGCCGGCCACCAAGAAGCTGCCGAGTTGATCCAAGCACAGATGGAGCGCGCACCCAGTCTGCGCGGGCTTGATTACCTGCTTCATCTCTATCAGCAGGATGCGACCGCCGAGGAACAACGCTTTCTCGCGCCCCTCAACCATCACTCCCGCGCCCTGCTCGACGCCCGCCCGCGCTTTCGCTGTGGTCAGTGCGGCTTTTCGGGAACCGAATTGCATTGGCAGTGCCCCAGTTGCCGACAGTGGGGCACTACACGGCCGATGACGGGCCGCAAGAGCGACTAGCCGCTTAGCCCACAAGCTCACTTTCGATGGCCGCCAGAGCCGCCATGGGGTCTACCGCCTGCGTCACTGGACGACCCACGACCAGATGGGTGCTGCCGGCCGCCATTGCAGCGCCGGGAGTCAACACCCGGCGCTGATCATCGGCCGCAGCCGAGGCGGGACGGATACCCGGCGTGACCTTGAGAAAATCTTCTCCGCACAGATCGCGCAGCGCCGTGGCCTCCTGGGCCGAGCATACCACCCCGTCCATGCCGCTTTGCTGGGCCAAGCCCGCCAGCCTGGCCACCTGCTCGGCCGGCGACAGCGTCACCCCCACTTCGGCCAGATCCCCCGCACTCATGCTGGTCAGCACGGTCACCGCGATCAGCTGTGTCGACAGCGCCTGGCGGTCCAGGCGCTCCCTCGCTGCCTCCATCATACGGCGCCCGCCGCTGGCATGAACATTGACCATCCACACGCCCTGCTCTGCGGCAGCCTGCACGGCACCGGCAACAGTATTGGGGATGTCATGGAATTTGAGATCGAGAAATACCTCGAAACCGCGGCCATGCAGAGCTTCGAGCACATCAGGCCCGCTGCGGGTGTAGAGTTCCTTGCCGACCTTGACCCGACAACGCGTCGGGTCGAGCTGGTCAGCCATACAAAGAGCAGCATCCAGGGAAGGGTAATCGAGGGCTATGATCAGCGGGGACGCAGATGACATCGGGCAACGCACTCTAGGCAAAGAATTCGCGCGCAGTATATCAGGCAGACACTGCCTTCAGGGCCCTTACCTCGAACGGCGCCGCTCACGACAGGTTTAAAAACTGCCAAGCCCCAGGTCATGGCGACTCCATGCACTGCAGTATCAGATTTTTCTGACTAAAAGAGTCGGCAATCTCTGACACACAGCGTGCAGGTTGGCGACTAGGCTGAATCAGGACACATGGAGTGTCGATCTTCACCGTTAGCGGAGAATTCGCCCATGCAACGTCTCAGCCAAAGTATCGCCTTGTCGTGTCTGCTCTTAGCCGCCATGCCGGCCCTTGCACAGGAAGCATCAAGCGCGGAACAGCCCGCGATCAACATCAATTCCGCCAGCGCCGAACAACTCGAGACCCTGCCGGGTATCGGCACCGCGCGAGCCGCCGACATCATCGCCGACCGGGAAGCACATGGTGACTACAGCAGTGCCGAAGATCTGATGCGCGTTAACGGCATCGGGGAAGCCACTGTAGACGGGATGCGCGATCGGCTAAGCTTCTAGGCCTTCAAAAGCCATGCCGTCGCATGCAGACTGCCGGGCAAGTGCCCGACAGTCTGCTCTGTTAGCGCGCGACAGACGCTAGACTCGCAGGCCGCCATCACACTCGATAACCCGCCCGCTGAAATAGTCGTTTGCAAAGATATAGGCCACGCTCTGGGCGATATCATCCGGCTGCCCCAGCTTCCCCAAGGGTATGCCCTTGGTGATCTTCTCCAGAACATCAGGACGGATCGATGCCGTCATCTCGGTCTCGATGAAGCCGGGCGCCACAGCCCCCACCCGAATGCCGCTGCGTGCCAGCTCCTTGGCCCAGGTCACGGTCAGTGCTGCGACACCCGCCTTGGCAGCAGAATAGTTACTCTGCCCCATATTACCGGCCCGCGAGATGCTGGATATATTGACGATCACCCCACCTTCGCCGGCCTCTACCATCCGGTAGGCCGCTTCCTGACCGCATAGGAAGACCCCGGTCAGATTGACGTCGATGACTTGTTGCCATTCCTTGAGGCTCAACCCCTTCTCGACCTTACCGTCCTTGACCTTGACCAGCAGCCCGTCCCGAGTGATGCCCGCATTGTTGACCAGGCCCTTGAGCGGCCCCATGTCGGCGACAATGGCCGAGAAGGCCTCACTGACCGAGGCCTGATCCGCGACGTCAAGTTCATAGGCCCGAGCCTCTATGCCTTGATCCAGAAGGGCATTCACGGCCTGGTCCAGGGTGTCGCGCTCCAGATCCAGAAGCGCCAGGCGAGCGCCCTGCTGGCCCAGATGCCGCGCCATGGCCAGTCCCAATCCACGCGCACCGCCGGTAATGGCAATTACCGCTCCTTTCATCTGCATGTCGACTCCCCTTCCTTAACCGAAGCTAGTTTTAATGAACCTGTACCTAATTGAACCCTGCTTGATTGCCTCTGCCTAGCTGAACCTTTGGTACGCTTTCCCTAAGTACTCCTGTGTTACGTAATCCAGGTTTTCGCGTGATTCAAGATACCCGCACCATTTGTGCGGTGCAGCATAAATAAATCTAGCATGTCTTGCCTCCATACGCTCAACTCAATAGCCGCACTCCACTCACTTGCCAAGCCCCTTCACAACAGCACAACACAGGCCGGATAGCCGAAGGTGCCTTGAAAAAGGCCATCCCGCCGCCATTATTCGTTTGTCACCGAATATGGAGTCATCATGCCCCTGCTCTTGTTTTTCAGTCTGTTTGCATTGCTCGATTTCGTCATCTTGTTCTCCATCGGCAGCGAAATCGGCCTGTTGACCACCCTGCTGCTGGTTCTGGCCACTGGCTTCATCGGCCTTCACCTGATCCGTCGTGAAGGTACAGCTACGTTGGCGAGAGCCCAGCAGCGCTTTGCTCAGGGCGAGATACCCTCGAGTGAGCTCATGACCGGCGCGGCCCTTATCTTCGGTGGCGCCCTTCTTATAGCACCGGGCTTCCTATCTGATGGCCTGGGCCTAATGTGCCTGATACCCGATGCGCGACGCCTGCTTGGCAAGCTGCTGACCCGTATCGGTTTCAAGGGTCAAATTCTGGGCGCGACCAGCGCAGGCTCGCGGGGCGTACCTCCCGACGGCTGGGAAGACGCCAGCGGCGTCAAGCGTGAAGGGCGCCAGGGTGATGGCGCTTCGTCTCACTCGAGTGAGCAAGCGCCCCTGGAAGGGGATTTCATCTCCCGTGATGAGCCACGTCGCTGAACATGAACCTAAAATTTTTGCCTGTGAGCCCTTGAAAGGCCTTCGCCAGCCCCCACTCATGGCGTAGTGCTGAAAAGAAAGCTCAGCACCCCGTTTCGGCGACCGAGCCAAGGCCCGGCTGCCATCGACAAAGAAGGCGCGAGCCTTCGCTTCGAAACCTCGGTTTCGAGGGTGATATGGACCCGCCAGGGGCACCCCTGGCACCGCTAAACTTCAGGAGAACGTGAGCAATGAACATCCGTCCCTTGCACGATCGCGTCATCGTCCGTCGCGTGGAAGAAGAACAGAAAACTGCTGGCGGTATCGTGCTTCCGGGCAGCGCCCAGGAAAAGCCGACGCGTGGTGAAGTCCTCGCCGTCGGTAATGGCCGGATTCTCGACAGCGGCGAAGTCCGCCCGCTGGACGTCAAGGTCGGCAATACCGTCATCTTCAAGGACGGCTTCGGCGTCGAGAAAGAGAAGATCGACGGTGAAGAAGTCCTGATCATGAGCGAGAGCGACATCCTCGCCGTGGTCGAAGGCTGATTTCAGCTCACAGACACTTGCTCGTACATACTTGCTCAAGTTTCACGAACATCAAGTAGGAAGATCCAACAATGGCAGCGAAACAGGTTAAGTTCTCCGACGACGCCCGCAAAAAAATGTCTCGTGGCGTTGATATCCTCGCCAACGCCGTCAAGGCGACGCTGGGCCCGAAAGGCCGTAATGTCGTGCTCGAAAAGTCTTTCGGCGCGCCGACCGTCACCAAGGACGGCGTTTCCGTCGCCAAGGAAATCGAGCTGAAGGACAAGTTCGAGAACATGGGCGCGCAGATGGTCAAGGAAGTCGCTTCCAAGACCTCTGACGTCGCCGGTGACGGCACCACCACCGCGACTGTGCTGGCTCAGGCCATCGTCACCGAGGGCATGAAGGGCGTGACCGCCGGCATGAACCCGATGGACCTGAAGCGCGGCATCGACAAGGCCGTGGCGGAAGCCGTCAAGCAGGTGCGTGAACTGTCCGTGCCCTGCACCGAGCCGAAGTCCATCGCCCAGGTCGGCACCATCTCCGCCAACGGCGACGCCAACATCGGTGAGATCATCGCTGATGCCATGCAGAAAGTCGGCAAGGAAGGCGTCATCACCGTCGATGAAGGTCGCGGCCTGGAAGACGAGCTGGAAGTGGTCGAAGGCATGCAGTTCGACCGCGGCTACCTCTCGCCGTACTTCGTGACCAATCAGGACACCATGGCGGTAGAGCTTGAAGACCCGTACCTGCTGCTGGTCGACAAGAAGATCTCCAACATCCGCGAGCTGCTGCCGGTGCTGGAAGCCGTCGCCAAGGCAGGCAAGCCGCTGGCCATCATCGCCGAAGACATCGAAGGCGAAGCCCTGGCGACCCTGGTGGTCAACACCATGCGCGGTATCGTCAAGGTCGCAGCCGCCAAGGCGCCTGGCTTCGGCGACCGTCGCAAGGCCATGCTGCAGGATATCGCTATCCTGACCAATGGCACCGTGATCTCCGAGGAAGTCGGTCTGACCCTCGAGCAGGCCAACCTGGATCATCTGGGCAGCGCCAAGCGCATTACCATGTCCAAGGAAAACACCACCATCATCGATGGTTCTGGTGAAGAGGCCGACATCGAAGCGCGCGTCAGCCAGATCCGCGCCCAGATCGAAGACACCTCCTCCGACTACGATCGCGAGAAGCTCCAGGAGCGCGTTGCCAAGCTGGCCGGCGGTGTCGCCGTGATCCGCGTCGGTGCTGCTACCGAAGTGGAGATGAAGGAGAAGAAGGCGCGCGTCGAAGACGCCCTGCACTCCACTCGCGCCGCCGTCGAGGAAGGCGTGGTACCGGGTGGCGGTACCGCCCTGGTTCGCGTGCTGACCATGATGCAGGAACTCCAGGGCGACAACGAAGACCAGACCCACGGCATCAAGCTGGCTCTGCGTGCCATGGAAGCCCCGCTGCGTCAGATCGTCACCAATGCTGGCCAGGAAGCGTCCGTGATCCTGAACCGCGTCAAGGAAGGTGAAGGCAACTTCGGCTACAACGCCCAGACCGGCGAGTTCGGCGACCTGTTCGAAATGGGTGTGCTGGACCCGGCCAAGGTCACGCGTAGCGCCCTGCAGTCTGCCGGTTCCATCGCTGGCCTCATGATCACCACCGAGTGCATGATCGCCGACGACCCGGAAGAGAAAGAAGCCGGTGCTCCCGACATGGGTGGCATGGGCGGAATGGGTGGCATGGGCGGCATGATGTAAGCCAGCCCAGTTTCCTCGGGTCCTCGTCAGGCCTTGCTGCACTATAAGGCCTGACGGCAAAGACCTGAAAAGCTCTGATTAAAAAACCCACCGGCCAACGCCGGTGGGTTTTTTTATGTCGTCCTGCCAGCCATCGGGCTGTTCCTTCCCCCAACACCCCGCGATCATCTTTCAGGGCAGGCATCCGCGCAGCGGCTCGCGTAAACTAGGCGCCCCACTTTCCCAACGCCAGAACCGTAATGCTTTCCAACGTCCGAATCGTCCTCGTCCAGACTTTCCACCCCGGCAATATCGGCCAGGCCGCCCGCGCCATGAAAACCATGGGGCTCGATGACCTGGTGCTGGTCAACCCACGCAGCTTTCCCGACCCGGAAGCCACTCGATTAGCCGCCGGAGCCGAGGATTTGGTCGAGTCGGCTCGCGTGGTGGGAAGCCTCAAGGAGGCCGTCGGCGACTGCGTGCAGGTAGTCGGCGCCAGCGCCCGGCTGCGCAGCCTACCGCTGCCGCATTTCGATGAGCCCGACGAGATGGCCAAGGAGCTCACCGAACATGCCATGGGCGCACCGGTGGCGCTGGTCTTCGGCCGCGAGCGCTCGGGGCTGACCAACGACGAGATCGGCCACTGCACCCACCAGGTCAGCATTCCGGCCAACCCGGACTACGGCATTCTCAATCTCGCCCAGGCCGTGCAAGTACTGGCCTATGAGGTCAATCGCGCCTGGCGGCGCCGGCCGGACAGCGGCTATCACCCAACCCGGCCGACTGGCGAAAAGCTGCCCAGCCGCGAGCAGCTCGACCACTTCCACGCGCACCTGGGTCGCATCATGCAGGCCAGCGGCTTCCTGACCCAACCCCATGCCCGTACCGAGGCACAGCTTCAGGCTCTATTCGCCCGGGCCCAACCAACCCGACGCGAACTGTCGCTGCTGCGCGGATTGCTCAGCGCCCTCGAGCCAAAGGATCATACGCCCAGCAACGATCAAGCTTGATTGCCCCTCCCATGCGCAAGCAGCTTCCACGCGCTGGTTCTAGCCATGACGCTCCCATCAAGCGCCTTTCCGATTAAGCGACTTTCCGATTAAGCGCCTTTCCTGACACAAAGACGGCGCCCCGCCGAGGGGCGCCGTCTTTGTGATCGCAATATGACGGTGGACCGGCTCTGTCTGCCTAGAACGTCATGGCTGCCAACCAGCCAAAGGCAATCAACGGAATATTGTAGTGCAGGAAGGTCGGCACCACGCTGTCCCAGATATGATCGTGCTGACGGTCGACGTTGAGCCCCGAGGTCGGCCCGAGGGTCGAATCGGACGCCGGCGAACCGGCATCCCCCAGCGCCGCCGCAGTACCCACCAGCGCCACGGTCGCCAGGTCGGAGAAGCCGAACTGCACAGACAACGGCACGAAAATGGTGGCGATGATCGGGATGGTCGAGAACGATGAGCCGATTCCCAGGGTGATAAAGAGCCCCACCACCAGCATCAGCAACGCCGCCAGGCCCTGATTGTCACCGATCATGTCGAAGGAGCTCTGCACCAGAGTGTCGACCTCACCGGTCGCTTCCATCACCGCAGCGAAGCCCGAAGCAGAGATCATGATAAAGCCGATAAGCGCCATCATGCGCATGCCGCTGGTGAATAGATCATCCGCCTCGCGCCATTTGAAGATGCCGCCCACCGAGAGCAAGGCGAAACCGACCAGACCGCCCAGCACCATCGAGCCGCTGTAGAGCTGAATGCCCAATGCCGCGAGAATGGCAACCGCCGACATTACCAGCCCCGAAGTGCTGACCGCCGGCGCATGATCATTATCATGGGCCGGGTAATGCGGCTGGTTGCTGGTGACCAGCTCGCTGTCGGCGTAGTTGCGCGGTTTACGGTAACTGAAAGCGATAGCGACCACCAAGCCAAGTGCCATGCCAGCTACCGGCACACCCATGGCCAACGGCACCATCCCGCGGGAGACCTCGAGGCCCAGCGCCTCGCCAGCGCTATTGATATTGGCGAGCAGGATGTCGTTGAGAAAAATGGCACCAAACCCTACTGGCAACAGCATGTAGGGCGCCGTGAGACCAAAGGTCAGCGCACAGGCCACGGCGCGACGGTCCAGACGCAGCTGGTTCATGACCTTGAGCAGCGGCGGAATCAGAATCGGAATGAAGGCGATATGGACCGGAATCAGGTTCTGGGAAGAGATCGCCACTAGCAGCACCGAGCCCAACAACAGATACTTTACTGCTCGCTGGCGACGGTGGGTCGCATCCTGGCCTAGCAACCGAATCAGCTTCTGGGCCAGCAAATCAGGCAGTCCAGACCGTGAGATGGCCACAGCAAATGCGCCCAGGGTGGCATAGGCCAAGGCCACCTTGGCGCCACCTCCGACCCCATCGTTGAAGGCGGCAAGCGTGCTTTCAAGAGATAGCCCGCCGACCAGCCCGCCGACCAAAGCGCCGACCACCAGCGCGAAGACCACCGACACACGGGCCAGCGACAGACCCACCATGACTAATACCGCCAGAATTACCGCATTCATGCCTTTTTCCACCGAAAGATATGTATCAGGACGCGAAAGGCGGCGATTCTAGCAGAAAAGATCGAGTTGCGGGGCGGTTCATGAGCATGATGACCTGCGTGACCGACACCCAAATGTCACTTTTCTGTTATCTTAATGTCACAAAATGTCTCTATATACTAACCTGAGGTGAGCAGGGAGTTGAGGGCAAGCAACACCCTGCCGCATAAAGGCAAGGGACACTGTCGATTAAGCGCCACGGATGCGACAGCACAGGGAGTGCTTAAGGAAAAGGCTGGACGCCTAGACACCCGGAGGGTGTTCAGGGAGGTCGAGATACCGCCATGGAGCCAATTCGCTCCATGGCGTTTTTGTATGCATCGAAGGTGTAGTAAATATGTGCTGAACAGGCCCGTAGGAGAGCCCGGTCATGGCGGAAGAACAACCACGCAAGCTGCTGCACAATGAACTGCCGGAGGAACACAGCGACCCGCTGATCCAGGCCCTGCACAGGATCATCCGCGTGGCCGTGCGGGTATTGGCAGTGCTGATGGTGTTCGTGATCATCTGGGGCATCGGCGATGTACTTTATGTGCTCTATCAGCGCCTGATGGCGCCCCCCTTCCTACTGCTTGATATCAACGATATTTTCCAGACCTTCGGCGCCTTCATGGCGGTGCTGATCGCCATCGAAATATTCATCAATATCCGACTGTACCTCGGCACCAACATCATCCCGATTCAACTGGTCATCGCCACTGCCCTGATGGCCATCGCGCGAAAGGTCATCGTCCTCGACCTGGACCAGGTCACGGCCATGGAAATTCTGGGCATCGCCGCCGTGGTCATCGCCCTTGGCATTACCCATTGGCTGGTCAGCCTTCGCTGCTGAAAACACCGCCCTTGCTCAACCGCCGGTCTTACAGCCCTTTGCCAAGGGCTGTTCTCGCAAAGCGCTCGCCATAGTACGGTCACGACAGTACCCACCATGGCACGGTCAGCATAGTGCTCAGGCAGGCGTCAGCCATTCCTGATAGGCCACCAGGTCATCACCCAAATCACCTCGAGTGACGCGACGATAGAGCCCCTGAAGCCGAGCGGTCACAGAGTCCGGGGCGATCTCTGGCCCACTCGCCCCGATGCGGCGGCCATCGAGCTCACGCAGTGGCAGCAGCTCGGCAGCGGTGCCGGTCAAAAAGGCCTCGTCGGCCGTATAGAGTTCATCGCGAGTGATACGCCGTTCCTGGACTTCGAGTCCGAGCACTTCACGGGCCAGGTGGATCACGCTGTCACGCGTGATGCCTTGCAGACAGGACGTCACCTCTGGAGTGTGCAGCACGCCATCGCGCAGTAGGAAGACGTTAGCCGCCGAGGCCTCGGCCACATAGCCCTCCGGGTCGAGCATCAGCGTCTCGTCGAAGCCCGCCTTCACCGCAGTGTTCAGGGCCAGAATCGAGTTGACGTAATGGCCGTTGGTCTTGGCTCGGCACAGGCTGATGTTGACGTGGTGACGCGCCCAGGAGGATGTCAGGGCCCGCAGTCCTTCACGAGACGCCGTCGCCGAGACGTAGTCTCCCAGGTCCCAGGCCGCCACCATCACATTGGTGGTTAGCCCCTTGGCGCGCAGCCCCAGACCTTCGGCGCCGAAATAGACGGTGGGCTTCAGATAAGCGTTGACCAGGCCGTTGCGGCCCAAGCACTCCCGCTGTGCCTCGATCAACTGGGCAGCAGAAAAAGATAACGGTATATCCAGAGAATGGGCGCTGTCGCAAAGCCGTCGGGTATGTTCGGCAACCCGAAAAAGGTGCGTGCCGTTGGGACCGTCGTAGGCACGCACGCCCTCGAAGCAGCCCATTCCATAGTGCAGGGTATGAGTCAGCAGGTGGGTGGTGGCCTCGCGCCAAGGCAACCATTCACCGTTATGCCAGATGAAACCGTCGCGATCATATAGGGGTGTCATCGCCGCCCTCTCAAGGTCAGATAGCGGAACAGGCGTTCAGGGCCATGGAGCCGCTATCGAAAATATCGTTGTTTGATCAGCCATCTCGCCAATCGCGGGTCCAGCCATCGATCAGTTGTCCCTGGTGCGGCTGCAGATCCTGGTACGCCCAGGCGGCGATCTCTTCATCCTGCGGGTCGTGCACATGAATCTCGCTGCCGGAAAGGGCCGCAATCACCGCATGACCGCAGAGCGGCACGTAACCTTCGCTGTAGCCGCCTTCGTGAATCATCACCAGACGCCCTTCACAGACACGCCCTGCCAACGCCTTGATGCGCGATGTCATCTCGGCAAAGGCACTGCTGTTGAGCAGCATCTTGCCCAGCGGATCCTTGGCGCAGGCGTCATAGCCGCAGGCGATCACGATCATCTCGGGCGCAAAGGCCTCCAGGGCCGGCAGTATCAATTGCTCGAATGCATAGCGATAAGCGCCGATTCCGGCCCCCGGCGGCATCGGCAGATTGAGGTTGGCCCCCTTACCGGCCCCGCGCCCGCGCTCTTCAACGAAGCCGCTATCCAGAGGAAAGTTGCCGGCCTGATGGATCGAGACCGTCAACACCTCAGCATCCTCATAGAAGGCATCCTGCTGGCCGTTACCGTGATGCACGTCCCAATCGAGGATGGCCACCCGCCCGACATGGCCCAAGGCACGAGCGCGCTTCACTGCCACGGGAATATTACCCAGCAGGCAGAAGCCACGCCCGCGATCCGCCTCGGCGTGATGTCCCGGCGGCCGGCACAGCGCATAGGCATTGTTCAATCGCCCGCAGGCAACCGCCTCGACAGCGGCTATGGCGAGCCCCGCGGACTGGTAGGCGGCTGCCACGCTACCTGGGCGAAAGGGAGCACAATCACCGGCATCGCCCCCGCCGGCCTTTTCTGCCGCGGCGAGGGCATCAAGGTAGGCCGGGGTATGGAAATACTCGAGATCCTCGCGACGGGCAGGTGCAGGCTTTTCCACCTGAAGCTCGTCGATCAGCCCCGAGACTTCGAGCAGATTCTTGAGTCGCCGTTTGCTCTCCGGGCTTTCCGAGGCCGGCTGCGGCTGCAGGTACTCGCCGGGCGAAGAGAAAACGCCTATCGCCCCCGGGTCATGCCAGAAGCAGCGCTCATGCCAGAAGAAGCCGGTCCGGCCCTGAGACCGGTCCGGTTTGGCGAGGCTCATGCCGCCCCCTCGAGCTGTTCCCAGACCTCAATGGCGGCGGCCAGATCCTCGAGCGAGGCGCCCACCGACTTGAAGACGGTGATGGCCTCGTCGCTGGAGCGCCCGCTGCGCTCGCCGCGCAACAGCTCGGCCAGATCGGCACGAATCTCATCGAAGGCAAAGGCACCCTCCTCGATCGCCTGATGCACATCACCGGCCTCGCCCTGGGCGCCGGCATAGGTATCCACGAACACCTCGCCGCGCCTGAAGCAGTCGCCGTCGCTTTCGCGCATGCTGTGACGAAAGGCGCCGACCAGGTCCAGATGGACACCGGGCTTGAGCCAGGCGCCCTTGACCAGCACCTGAGTCGACAGGGTCGCGCAGCTGACGATATCGGCCTCGCCGACCGCCGCCTCCAGGTCCGAAACGGCCTCGGTCGTGAAGCGATCCGCATAATCATTGGCCAGTTGCTCGGCCTTGGCGAGCTTGCGCCCCCAGATCTTGACCCTTTTGATCGGGCGGACCGCCGCATGGGCCTCGATCAGCATCGGCGCCAGCTTGCCGGTGCCCACGATCACCAGGGTTTCGGCATCTTCACGGGCCAGCTGCCCGGCCGCTAACGCCGAGGAAGCAGCGGTGCGCCGGCGCGTCAGTTCGCTGCCTTCCAGGCAGGCCAGCGGCTGCCCGTGGCGCCCTTCGCTGAGGAAATAGACGCCGGCAATCGCCGGCAGCCCCTGGTCGGCATTCTGCGGGAAGACGTTGACCATCTTCACGCCGATATACCCGGCCGGCTCCCAGGCCGGCATCAGCAGCATGGTGGCCTCGCCGTCCGGGCGATGCATGGCGTGATGGTGACGCGGCGGCGCCTCGACGCCCTCACGAAAGACCTTGCCCAGTCGCTGAATAAGCGCGGTCCAGGGCAGGCCCTGGGCCACCTCATCGCCGTTGATCATGCGCATATCAGGCTCCCGGCAGCGCCGCCACGACCATGATCTCGACCTTCCACTCGGGCTTGGCCAGCTTGGCCTCTACCGCCGCCCGCACCGGCGGGC